>Ga0184635_10000020_pt1 | contig 25859 bp, 16 predicted proteins | sample PLM3_30_b2_FD_133147 | JGI IMG/M metagenome (GOLD analysis project Ga0184635, IMG submission 133147) | Groundwater sediment microbial communities from an aquifer in East River, Colorado, USA - PLM3_30_b2 | ecosystem: Environmental > Terrestrial > Soil > Riparian zone | place: USA: East River...
CACCGACAACGTCAACTTCATGGCTTCGAACCTGACCGCCCAGGTTCGCAACATCGCCGAGGTGGCGACCGCGGTTGCCAACGGCGACCTTTCGAAAAAGATCACGGTGGACGTTCGCGGCGAGCTGTTGCAGCTCAAGGAAACTCTCAACACCACAACCGACCAGCTGCGATCGTTCGCCGGCGAAGTGACGCGCGTGGCGCGCGAAGTGGGCACCGAAGGCCGTCTCGGCGGACAGGCAAATGTGCCGGGCGTCGCCGGCACCTGGAAGGACCTCACCGACAACGTCAACCTGCTCGCGGCAAACCTCACCACTCAGGTTCGCAATATCGCCGAAGTAACGACCGCGGTCGCGCGCGGCGACCTTTCGCGCAAGATCACGGTCGACGTGAAAGGCGAAATTCTCGAGCTCAAGAACACCATCAACACCATGGTGGACCAGCTCAACGCCTTTGCCTCGGAAGTTACGCGCGTGGCGCGCGAAGTGGGCACCGAAGGCAGACTCGGCGGCCAGGCGCAGGTGCCTGGCGTCGCCGGCACCTGGAAGGACCTGACCGACACCGTGAACGTGATGGCGGCGAACCTCACCGAGCAGGTTCGCGGCATCGTCAAGGTCGTGACGGCGGTCGCCGACGGCGACCTCAAGCAGAATCTGACGGTGAAATCGCGCGGCGAGGTCGCCGCGCTGGCCGAAACCATCAACAACATGACCGACACGCTCGCGACCTTTGCCGATCAGGTCACGACCGTGGCGCGTGAGGTCGGCGTGGAAGGCCGGCTTGGCGGCCAGGCCAACGTGCCGGGCGCCGCCGGTACTTGGAAGCACCTCACCGGCAACGTCAACCTGCTCGCGGCGAACCTGACCACACAGGTGCGCGCGATCGCCGAGGTCGCCACCGCAGTGACCAAAGGCGACCTGACGCGATCCATTCAGGTCGATGCGCGCGGCGAAGTGGCCGAGCTCAAAGACAACATCAACACGATGATCGACAACCTGCGTCTGACCACCGACCGCAACACAGAGCAGGATTGGCTGAAAACCAACCTCGCCAGGTTCACGAACATGTTGCAGGGCCAGCGCGATCTTTCGACCGTCGGCCGCCTGTTGCTTAGTGAGCTTACCCCGCTGGTGAATGCCCAACTCGGCGTGATCTATCAGGTTGAAAGCGAAGAATTGCAGACGATGCGGCTCCTCTCGGCCTATGCCGACGATGGCTCAAACGGCCATCCGCAGCGCCTCAGGATCGGCGAGGGTCTGATCGGCCAGTGCGCCGCCGATAAGCGCCGCATGCTGATCACCGAAATGCCAAAGTATGCAGTGCCGATAGGCTCGGCACTCTTCAAGGTCGTGCCGAGCAATATCATCGTTTTGCCCGTCCTCTTTGAAAACCAGGTCAAGGCCGTAATCGAACTCGCGTCGGTGACCCAGTTCACCGCACTGCAGACAATGTTCCTCGAGCAACTGACCGCAAGCATCGGCATCGTTCTCAATTCCATCGAGGCGACGATGCAGACCGAAGGCCTGCTCAAGCAGTCGCAGCAACTTGCCGGCGAGCTGCAAACGCAACAGCGCGAATTGCAGCAAACCAACGAACAACTCGAGCAGAAGGCCCAGCAGCTCGCCGAACGCAACGTTGAAGTGGAAAGAAAGAATCAGGAAATCGAACAGGCCCGCCGCGCTCTCGAGGAAAAGGCAGCGGAGCTGGCCCTGACCTCAAAGTACAAGTCGGAATTCCTGGCCAACATGTCGCACGAGCTGCGCACGCCGCTTAACAGCATTCTTATTCTCGGGCAGCAACTTGCGGATAATCCGGATGGCAATCTCACCAGCAAGCAGACCGAGTTTGCCCGCACCATTCACGGCGCCGGTACTGACCTGCTCAACCTGATCAGCGACATTCTCGATCTTTCGAAAATCGAGTCCGGGACGGTCACCGTTGACGCAGAGGAACTCCTCTTCGGCAATCTCCTCGATGCGGTGGGTCGGCCGTTCCGTCACGAAGCCGAAACAAAGCAGCTATCCTTTAAGGTCGATCTCGATCCAACGCTCGGCCGCAGCCTGACCACGGACTCCAAGCGCTTGCAGCAGGTGCTCAAGAACCTGCTCTCAAACGCCTTTAAATTTACCGAACGCGGCAGCGTTCAGCTCAAGGTTTTCTCGGCGCCCACCGGCTGGACCTCGACCCATCCGATCCTTAGCCAAGCGCAGGATGTCGTCGCATTCGAGGTCGCGGATACCGGCATCGGTATCCCGACCGAGAAACAGAAGATTATTTTCGAAGCGTTCCAGCAGGCGGATGCCAGCACCAGCCGCAAGTACGGCGGAACCGGACTGGGACTCGCGATTAGCCGCGAACTGTCGAACCTGTTGGGCGGCGAAATCCAGCTGCGAAGCGCGCCTGGCGTCGGCAGCACATTTACGCTTTATCTTCCGATTACCTATGCCGGACCGTCGGCTACCACTCGTCCGGCGACGAATGGACCGACCGCTCCACAAAGTCAGACGCTTGGCGCACCGACCATCTTGCCGGAACGCGTCATTGAGCACATTCCCGACGACCGGAACGAAATCCAACCGGGCGATTCTATTCTCCTGATCGTTGAAGACGATCCACACTATTGCCGCGTTCTGATCGACCTTGCCAGAGTCAAGGGCTTCAAAGTTCTGGTGGCAAACCGCGGCGCGGACGCGCTGGAGCTCGCCAAGCAATACCAGCCAAGCGCCGTCTCGCTGGATGTCTTCCTACCCGACATGCTGGGCTGGAGCGTGCTGAGTCAGCTCAAGCAAAATCCGCTCACGCGCCATATCCCGGTGCAAATCATCACGCTCGATGAAGACAAGCACCACGGCCTGGCGCGCGGAGCATTCTCATTCGTCACCAAGCCGACGACCACGGAGGGCGTAGAAGCCGCCCTCCGGCGCATCAAGGATTATGCGGCGCCACGGCGCAAGCGTCTGCTGGTGGTCGAAGATAACCCCGCCGAACAGTTGAGCATTTCGGAGTTGCTCGGCTATGACGATGTCGAGATCGAAACGGCCGGTACCGGCCGTGCCGCGCTTGCCGCGCTGCGCCGGCAGCCTGCCGACTGTGTCGTGCTCGATCTAAGACTGCCGGACATGACAGGTTTCGAAGTGCTCGAAGAACTGGGCGCGGATGAAGCTCTTTCGGAAGTGCCGGTGGTCGTTTTCACCGGTCGCGAACTCAGCCCGGAAGAAGATGCGCGCCTCCACACAATGGCGCGCAGCATTGTGGTCAAGGGTGTCGAATCTCCCGAGCGGCTGCTCGATGAAACCGCCCTCTTCCTGCATCGTGTGGTGACCGATCTGCCGATTGAAAAACAACGCATGCTGGAGCGGCTCACGACATCGGATGAGGATCTGGTCGGACGCACCGCGCTGTTGGTTGACGACGATGCCCGCAACATTTTCGCCTTGAGTAGCATCCTCGAACGGCGCGGCATGAAGGTTCTCACCGCCACGACGGGCAATGAGGCGGTCAACTTGATCGAATCCAGTCCCGACATCTCCATCGTCTTGATGGACATCATGATGCCCGAGATGGACGGCTATCAGACGATGGAGCAAATCCGGAAGAATGCGAAATTCCGACGGCTGCCGATCATCGCGCTCACCGCAAAAGCGATGAAAGGCGACCGTGAAAAATGCCTCGACGCGGGCGCGTCGGACTATCTGGCGAAGCCGGTGAACACGGAACAGCTGCTGTCCGCACTCCGTAGTTGGCTACACCGCTGAGTACGAGGACACCATGCTGGATGAAAAGGTCAACATACTCCTCGTCGACGATCAGCCGGCGAAACTTCTGACCTATCGGACGATTCTCGCGGACGTCGGCGAAAATCTGCTAAGCGCGAGCAATGCCACCGAAGCTCTCGAGCTATTGTTGAAGCATGATGTGGCCGTCGTTCTTATCGACGTCTACATGCCCGATATAGACGGTTTTCAGCTGGCGGCGATGATCCGCAATCATCCCCGGTTCGAGAAGACTGCGCTGATTTTCATTTCAGCCATATTGCTGACCGACGTCGACCGCTTGCGCGGCTACGAGATGGGTGCCGTCGACTATGTGCCGGTGCCGGTTATTCCAGAAGTTTTGCGCGCAAAAGTGAAAGTTTTCGTGGAGCTATTCCGCAAGACAAGGCAACTCGAACAATTGAACAGAGAGCTGGAGGCGCGGGTCGCGGAACGTACTGCCGAACTCGCATCCTCGACGTTACAACTCCGCCAGAGCGAGCGATTTCGTAGCCTTGCCCTGGCTGCGGGCCAGATGGGTAGCTGGGAGTGGAACGTAGCGCGCGGGTCGACGGTCTGGGATCAGGGTCAATGCGAAATATTCGGCGTCAACCCGGGCACTTTCGTGCCGACGCTCGAGAACGTGCGGCCACTCATCAACCCGGAGGATTTCGGGCTGCTCGAACGCGCGTTCCGCAAGGCGACAAAGGAAGCCAACACATTCCAAACTGAGTTCCGTGTGTTGCGGCCGAATGGCGAAGTCCGTTGGTGTACCGGAACAGCAGCAGCGAGCTTTGACGGGGGCGGCCGTCTTGTCTGGCTCAGCGGTGTTACGGCCGACATTACCGAGCGAAAGCGCGCCGAAGAGCGTCAGATTTTGCTGGCCGAAGAAGTCGATCATCGCGCGCGCAATGTCGTCGCCGTTGTCCAGTCGATCATGCGCCTTACCCGCGCCGATAGCATCGACGACTATATTGGCGCCCTCGACGGACGTATTGGTGCACTCTCCAACGCGCACAGACTGTTGGCAGGATCGCGTTGGGAAGGCGCCGATCTCAATCGCCTGGCCGAAGAAGAATTCGCGCCCTATCGTGCCGCCGGCAATGAACGAGTGGTAGCGCGGGGGCCGAATGTATTACTTCCGCCAGCTACAGCCCAAACGATTGCCCTCGCCTTGCATGAGCTGGCGACCAACGCGGGGAAATACGGAGCGCTATCGACCGAGGCCGGCCGTGTTGAACTGACTTGGGGCACGGAGCCAGGCAAGCTCGAACTCGTGTGGACGGAATCCGGTGGCCCGGAAATTACGCCTCCCAGCCGGCGCGGCTATGGCAGCCGTGCGATTATCGCAGGCATCGAACGTCAGCTCGGTGGAATAGTAAACTTCGATTGGCAGGCGAGCGGCCTTCGCTGCACTCTGTACGTCCCCCACGACAGCAATACGGAGTTGTCGAAGCGGCATTCGTTCAAGCCGCGAGAGATCGACGGCGTGCCCTCGCAGACCGTTGCATCGGATTCCGACGATAAGCGCGTCCTCCTTGTCGAGGACGAGCCCCTAGTTTCGATGATGTTGGCAGACATGCTGTCCGCGTTTGGACACAAGGTCGACGGCCCCTACAGCCGCTTCAGCGACGCTATAATGGCTGCCAAAAGCAACAATCTGCAGGCGGGTATTCTGGACGTAAACTTGGGTGGCGAGAAAACTTACGCGGTGGCAGACATCCTCACCGACCGCAAGATTCCCTTTGCTTTCGTCACAGGCTACGGGCCCGACAGCATCGTTCCTGCATTTGCCCACGCGCCTGTGCTGCAAAAGCCGATAGAGGCCGCAAAGCTGCACGCACTGCTCCAGCAGATCGTGCGGTAAGTTCGCACGCGCAGTGAACGCTTTCCGGATCCCTCTCGGCCGAGCTGTCTTCCGGCTGCCGCCGAGGAACCAAGAACGTACGGAGGCGTTGTTGGCCGTCCACAGGCAAGAAAAACGCAATGACCGCAAAACAATTTCTTCTGAGCGAAAGCTCATATTGCCGGCAGCGCGCGGCCGCCTGCCCTGACCCGTTCTTGGCCCAGGAACTGCGCCGTCTGGCGGAACGCTTTGAGCGGACGGCAGGTGCCGTTCACCCCCCGCCTAACCAGCACTGACAGGGAGCGGGAACGCCGGGATTCCCACTAAGTCGAGGAACTCGCCATAGCCGGGAAATGGTGGCGTACTATGTCGCGCGGCGCTAAGGCACACTATAGCAGCAACGGCTGCACTAAAGGACACCGAGACTATTCGCCCAACGCCTAGTGGCAATTTTGCCTGCGAAAGGCCATCATTTCATCTGCGCTTGGACGGGGGTCCCTGTGATCGGCCTTACACCAACAGACCGTATTTTGGGTGAGCCACGCCCGGTCAAGCCGCGCAATCTCGCGCTCGGCATCGAACGCATTGGCTTCTTTTCGCTGAGGCACCGGACCTTGGTCGCGCTGGCCTTCATCGTGCTCAGCATCGTGGCGGCATTTGGCTTCGCACGCGTGAAGGTCGATGATTCACTCAGCCAATTATTTCGATCCGACACCGAAGAGTTCCGGACATACGAGGAAGTCACCCGCCGCTTTCCCTCGAACGAATTCGACATTCTGATCGTGATCGAGGGAGACCGGTTGCTGGACAGGTCGTCGCTCGAAAAGCTGCGTGAGCTGGCAATCGAGCTGCAGCTGATCGACGGTACAAGAGGCCTGATCTCGATTTTCTCCGCGCGAGAGCCGCCCCGCGACGGACAAATTCCGCCCCCCCTGTTCCCAAGCCCGTTGCCGCAGGGGGCTGAATACCAGGCGCTCATTGAGCGGGTCATGGCGAATGAAATCATTCGCGACAAGATGCTGTCGCCTGACGGCAAGTTGACATTGATGGTGCTGGCGTTAGAGCCCAGCGCTACCGGGCCGGATCGCCTGAACAAAGTTGTCGACGCGGTCCGCAACGAAGTTAAGACCCATCTGGCAGGCACTGGACTGAGAGGGGAGCTGTCCGGCGTGCCGGTGATGCAGCACGAAATTCGCAACGCTATCCAACGCGATCGGCTGATCTACAACACGCTCGGATTCGTCGTGGGTTGCGTGATCGCCATCATGTTTTTCCGTCGCTTCTCATTCATGATCATCGCGGCGGGCCCTCCGCTCATAGCCATTCTTCTCGCGCTTGGCGCTCTTGGATGGTTCGGCTTCAGCCTCAACATGTTCCTGAACGTGATGACGCCGCTGATCATGGTCATCAGCTTTTCCGACAGCATGCAGCTTACCTTCGCCGCCCGCGATCGCCTGCTTGCAGGCGACGATAAGGTCACTGCCTTTCGCAATGCCCTTCTCATCGTCGGCCCAGCCTGCGTGCTGACCCATGCGACCGCAGGCGTATCGTTTATCGCCTTGCAGTTCTCCGAGTCTGACCTGATCCGGACCTTCGGCGAAGCGGGGTTGGTTGCGGTCACGGTTGCTCTGGTCGCCGTTTTGCTGGGTGTGCCGCTGCTTGGCGTGTTGCTGATTCGAAACGAGGCTGAATTTGTGGCGGGTGTCAGGAACATGGACACCGCGCTCAACGTTTTGCGCCGGTTTTGTGGCTGGATCGCAGTGCGGATGGTGGCAAGGCCTGGGCTTTATTCCTTAATCAGCCTGCTTGTCGTCATCGCGTTGTCGCTCGGCTATGCCCAGCTTCAGGCGCGTTACCGCCTTGCGGACCAAGTGCCTGACCGCCAGCAGGCCGTCCAGGCCAGCCAGCGTCTCGACGTGAAATTGACCGGGGCAAATCCGTTCGAAGTCTATGTCCAGTTCCCGAAAGGCGCCTCTCTTTATTCGCCGGAAACGCTCGCCGTGATTGCCGAAGCCCATGCGTTGCTCGAGCGGCAGCGCGGCATCGGCAATGTGTGGTCGCTGGAGACGCTGCGGCGCTGGCTCGCCGAAAAAATGAACAAGTCCGACGTCGAAACCCTCAAAGAGTACGTCGATCTGCTGCCGCCTTATCTCACGCGCAGATTTGTTTCGGCCGAGCAGGATGCCGTCATCATCAGCGGCCGTGTCCCCGATTCAGACGCCAGCCAATTGCTGCCCATTGTCGACCGCGCCGATCAGGAGCTTGATAGCGTGCGGAAGAAATTTCCGGGCTACAAGATCGCCGTCACCGGTCTGTCGGTCATCTCCGCCCGCAACAGCGCTCTCATGATCGACAAACTGAGCAGAGGGCTGACGATCGAAATCATATTCGTAGCCGCATTTATCGGACTGGCGTTCTGGTCGCCCGTCGTCATGCTGATCAGCATATTGCCGGGACTTTTCCCGATTGTTCTCGCCGGCAGCGTCTTGTTGATCTTGGGCCAAGGATTGCAGTTCGCAAGTGTCATTGCCTTGACGGTTTCTTTCGGCCTTGGCCTCAGCGCGACGATTCATTTTCTCAATCGACTGCAAATCGAGGACGTCGACCCCGACCCCGCGATAGGTGTCGAGCGCGCAACGATTCTGGTTGGGCCGCCGTTGATCCTGACCTCGGCAGTCCTCGCCTGTGGCCTGGCGATGACCGTGCTTTCCGGCCTCCCCTCGCTGCGACTGTTTGGTTGGCTGAGCGCGTTTGCGATGGTGGCTGCGCTGTTTGCCGACCTCTTCATGTTGCGGCCGATAGCAATGTTCCTCAGCCAGCTTGTACGCCGCATGTCACGGCGATCGCTGCTTCGTTCATCCGTCGAATAGAAGCTTCAGGATTAACTGCTGCGGCGCAAGTTTATCGATGCGCCTTTTATGCTGGACTGGCCATCGTGCGACCGTATGACCACTGTTTGGCGCCCGCCGTGAGTGATTACCGTCAGCGTAGCCGCAAACGAAGCAGCCCTGGCCACCACCTGGAAACGATCGCCGTCAGCCCTGCCGGAAATCGTGCCGGCGGCATTGCGGCTGGACTCGCTCCAACTACCGGTGACAGCGCCGCCCGAGTAATAGGCACTCGCGCGCAGATCAAAGTTGAAGCTCTCGCTCGCGCAACGAATGTTGAGTTGAAGTTTGCTTTGATCCCCGAGAACATCATAAGCTGCACGGCACCTGATCGATTCATGTGCGCCATTGGAGAGATCGATTGTGCCCGACCCCGACCACTGACCGGCCAGGCGATCAAATGGGGCTATTCGCTGCGCGTGACAGGTCCCGGCAACCGAAAGGGCAAGCGTCATGGCCAAAACAAACCCGCGCATGGCACCAAACGCCCCTTGTAACGGCACTAACATCTCTGACTCAAAACAGCCGTTGCGCGCCGAACTAGCCGCCTCAGTATTCCCCAATTCTTCTTGGAACGTGGAGATGCTACTGCGGTTATCTTCAAACAATGCCCGAAATCAAGGTATCTGACAATGTACCTTAAAATATGCGCGATCCTCGTCTTGGCTCAAATTTTCAGTGCCGCAGCATGGGCGCAAGACAAAAAGACGAGCCCGTCACCTGGACTCGTCCAGGGCACTGACGAGGAGCAGGCCGCGTGTTCACCTGATGCGACACGATTTTGTCGCGATGCCATTCCCGACACATTTCGCGTTCTGGCATGCCTGCAGGAAAACCGGCGCAAACTTAGAAAGGCCTGCCTGAAGGTTTTAGAAGACCACGGGCAATAGCTGCACTGCTATCCGGCAGTCAGGCCGGACGCTTGTTACGCCGGGCAAAAAACCTGCGTAGCAGACCGCGGCGTTCTGGGATTGCATGCAGGAGTTCAGAGCCGTCCTGACCGTTACCGCCCAGATATCCGCGATATTTCATGACCGTCCAAAATAGCGGATTCCACTTCCACCAGATCTTTTCCGCTTCCGGCTGCAACAGGCCCGCAACGACCTCGGGTACCGATCCGAAGACCTCCGGCAATGTTTCGGAGAGCCCATGATCCCGCAGTACATTCCATTTTGAGAGTCCACCCATCATTGGTGATCGGATGGCGAATACGACACGACTTATTCCGGTCTCCCGAATGGCAAAGGAACACATCGGGCACGGTTCGACGTTCGTATAGAGAGTGCAATCCGCGAGATCTTTGCGTCCCAGGATTTTCTGGGCTTCCGATACCGCGATGAGCTCGGCATGGCGCGTGACATCCCCATCGTGGAAAACCTGATTTGTGGTTTCGACAACAACGCGTTCCCCTATGCAAATCAGCGCTGCAAATGGCAGCTCGCCATTGTCGACGGCGCTCCCCGACAGGCGGATGCAGCGTTCCATCATTTCGGCATCAACGGTGACGCGGTCGCGGCCCCCTTCGTCAAACTTTGCCGTCATTGCGAAGTGACTCCACAGGATCGCGCGAGTGAACCAGGTCAGCGCCGTCGTACGATCATCGGCAAGCCGTCTTTTGGCCGAAGCGTCACTTTCTGGACCGGCCACGGAGTGCATCCGGCAACGGTTTCAAGCGCAAAATTGCGCATGATTGTTGCAATCATGATCGAAGCCTCCTGAATGGCAAATGTGGCGCCAATGCAGATTCGCGGTCCGACCCCGAAGGGAAGATAGGCAAAACGATCAATTTTTTCCCGCTCACCGCCAAGAAACCGGCTGGGATCGAAACTATTGGGTTTCGCCCACAACGCAAGATGACGATGGAGCACATAAGGCGCGATGACGATCATGGTGCCGGGCTTGATCGACTCTCCCGCGAGTTCATCAAAACCAAGCGCCATGCGGCTGATGGCTGTAATCGGGGGATATAACCGGTTCGCCTCATCGATTACCGCGCGAGTTACGGTGAGTCGGTCAGGGAGACCATCTAGAGGCCCGTTCAATTCACGATCCGCCTCGGCCTGAACACGCTCGCGCCATTCGCGTGATTGCGACAGGAGATACAGAGTCCAGGTAATGCAGTTGGCAGTCGTTTCCTGGCCGGCCGCAATGAAGGTCAGAATATTCGCGCGAACTTCGATGTCACTGAGAGCGCTGCCACTTTCCGGATCGCGCGCTTCCAGCAGCAACGTGAGAATATCGCGCGGGGCGCCGGCCGGATCGGCAGCGAGCCGCCGTTGGCGTGTCGCGATAATCTGGTCGACCGTTTCCTCGAAAAATCGAAGCGTAGGTCGCAACTTTCTGCGGCTCGGTCTCGGTACCACCGTCGGCACACCAAGAACATCGAGAGGATCGATGCGGCCGACCGTGTCGAAGTAGGCCGTCATCGCGGCGCGCACCTCATCAGGGTCTCGGCCGAAGCCGTCCGAAAAAATCGTGCGTTCCAGCACGTCGACGGTGATACGCGTCGTCTCGTCGACGATGTCCACGACCCGGCCTTCATTTTGGCGGAGACGGTCGACCAGTGCTTCGGCAGCCTCCATCATGGCTGATGTGAACGTGAGCACTGTCTTGCGCGAGAACAGCGGCGCGAGCGCCCGACGCTGCTGTTTCCACTGATCGCTTTCAACAGTCAGCAATCCGTTGGCCAGAGCTGCAGAAAGGACCCGACGCTGCAACCAATCCTTCTGATAGTTTTCGGTATTGACCAAAAGCACCCGTCGAATAGCGGCCGGATCGCTAACCACTGCTACCCGACCGATCGAGAGGCCCCCCATGACAATGGGTTGCTCAAAATGGGCGGCCGTCCATGCTTCGAGCGGATTGCTGGCGAGCACGCGAAGCAAGGCAATCGGGCCCAGGGCGTGTTCTCGCGGAATTGGTGCCGGCGGGCTGAGCTCGGCTGGAAAATCGAGCAAAAAATACTCCGTCTAGCAATAAACCTGGCGCAAACCGGCCGCTAAAGGCGCTCGGCACAACGGATGCCAAGCTTCTGAGTTCCATTATGCTGCAATTTGGCTAGGCTGGAAGCCGGAACCGGGCGTCATTTCGTCCATTTCAGATGGTAGGTCCCTATAATCGTCGAATTTTCAAGGTGTGTCCCCAGTGCCAATGAACCCAAAAACGGCCAAGTTTCTAGCGCTCTTCGCCACATTTGCGGTCTCGCTGGTTGCAACCGGTGCCGCATATGCGCAACCCGCACGCACTCCGACGGACCCCACTCCTACGGGGGAATGGATGGTGGCCAAGCAACTCGCCCGCATCAAAATCGCCGACTGTGACGGCCGCCTATGGGGTGTGGTCACATGGGAAGCGAACCCCGGTATCGACAAAAAGAATCCGGATCCCAACCTCAGAACCCGCCCCACCTTGGGCATGCCGATCCTGCTCGGGATGGCTCCCAGCAAGGCAAACCAATGGGACGGAAGGATTTACAACTCGGAGGATGGCCACACCTATTCGGCCAACATCAGCCTGCTGGACCCCAATACTCTGCGCGTGCAGGGTTGTTTCCTCGGCTTTTTGTGCGGGGGAGAAAATTGGACCCGCGTCGAGCCCGACGTCACGACAACCGCTTCGACACAACGCACGCCGACAAAGTCGGCCAGCGGCAATCGCAAAGTGACCAGCAACGTGCCAGAGCCGACCGATGATGTCTGCTCAAAGACTCCCGCTTCCACGGGGCTTTCCCATGAGCGCGGGCTGAAATAGCACTGCGGCAGCCAAAGTACACACCAGCGACAGCGCCAGCAGCTTGCCCATGCTGGACGTACCGGGATGTTGCGAGAGCCACAGGCTACCGAACGCGGTCGCCGTTGTCAGAGCGCTCCAAATGACGGCCCGCGTGAGACTTGACTGCAAGAGGTTGGTGCGCCCGGACCGCCAGGCCATTATGTAGTAAATCTTGAATGCGACGCCGACGCCAAGGAGCAAAGGCAGCGCAATGATGTTGGCGAAATTAAGCGGCATCCCGATCAAGACACAGATTTCGAGCGTAACGACGCCCGCCAACAGAAGCGGTACGAGCGTCAGCAGCACATCGCCAAAGCGCCGCAGAACAATCCAGAGCAGGATCGCAATCGACACCAGCGCATAAAAGCCCGCTTCGAAGAAGGCTCTGACGACCGTGCGACTCGATTCACGGATCGAAATTGGTCCGCCAGTAGCGTTCGGAAAAACGGCAAGAACCGCGAGAGCGAATGAGCGCAACACCTCTGTGTCGTCCGTATTGCCCTTAGGAGACACCTCAACGCGAGCACGCCCATCTGCCGCCACCCATTGCTGCCTGAGCACCTGTGGCAGACTGTCTTTGGTGACCCGTTCCGCTTTCAGAAATCCCTGCAGTTGAGCGATGCCGGTTTCGAAGGGCAAGATAAACGCGCTTTTGGCGCGAGCCCTTGTTTCTTCGTTAGCTTGCGCCAGCTTCACCGCATCTCCTGCCAGACGTTTGGCTGCCTCGGCCCCAGGCCCTTTGGCGTTGCCGGCCATCTTGTTGAGTTGATCCGCCGTGCTGTTAAGGGCGGCGATATTTTCGGCATCGGTTGGCGGTTTCGCCGAACCTGGTTTTTCCAAGGCCGGCCCAAGCTGCCGTTCAAAATCCTGAATCAGCTCAAGCTTTTTATCCTGATCTTGCGGAATAAAGGTGGCCACCGTCCTGACCTGCAAGACCTCCGGCAGCTTTTGCAATTTTTCCGCCGCCGTCGAACCCTCGTCGATCGAGCCCGTGACAATATTGACCGAGTTGATGCCGGCCCGCGGATCGCTTCCCAACTCGAGCAGGGTCGAAATCGACTCCGTCTGAGGACTGCGCAGGTGAATAGGGTCGAAATCGAACGTGAGGAAATAAAGCAACGGCGAGCCTAAAAGCGCGACAGCAAGCGTGCCGACAATAACCGGCACGCGATAGTCCTGTAGAAATCGATCGACCGGCGCAAGCGCCTTGTACCCGATCGACTCGGCCTCCCCCGGTGGATTGAGCACGCTGATGAGGGCCGGCAGCACTGTAATGCTTGTCACATAGGCGATGAGCATGCCGACGCCGGCAATTGCGCCCAGTTCCGAGACACCCCGATAGTCGGTCGGAAGAAACGACAGAAAACCGGCAGCGACTGCGGCGGCGGCCAATGTCAGCGGAACACCTATCTTCTCCGCTGCCTGGCTTAGCGCCGGTTGAAGTTTGGGAACATCGTGCCGTTCTGCACGGTAGCGCACAGAAAATTGAATTCCGAAATCGACACCGAGACCAACGAACAAAACGGCAAATGCGACCGATATCATATTCAATGCACCGACCATCATCAGGCCGAGTGCGGCGGTGAGTGCCAACCCAACGAACAAGTTGATGAACACCGCGGCTATGAGCCGCGTTGATTTCAGCGCGAGCCAAAGAATCGTGAGCACAATGATGATGGTGCCGATGGCATTCTCCAGTGCACCCTCTTTAACGGTTGCAAATTCTTCGTCGGCCATTGGAACCTGGCCGGTCAGGCGTACGCGCGCTTGATATTTTTGTGCAAGCTGTAAGTCGGATGCCGCCTTGCGAATGGCATTGCTTGATGTTTCGCCTGGTTGCAGGGCAGAAAAGTCAAGCACGGGTCGAACTTCGATCAAGCGCCGCAGATCAGCCGGCTCCGGCTGCTGGCCGCTCACCATCGCCTGCCAGGAGAATGAGGCGGGTCGCCCCGCCAGCACATTCTCGATTGTCGCCGATGCCATCGTTAAAGGTCGCGCCAAGGCGTCAAGCGTGATCATGCGGTTTTGCACGCCGATAAGTCCCAGAGAGAGCATGCGGGTAAGGCCGCGCAAGCTGGGGTCGCCGACAAGGGTTCCAACGAGGGGAGCAGCCTGCCCAAGGCCTTTGACGAAACTCGCTACATCGTCAGTCGGCCGATACAACAACCCGTTGCGCGCAAAGAATTCGCTACCGCCAATGTCATCGACCGATCGGAACAATTGCGGCTGGGATTTGAGTTGCGCGGCGAGGTCAGCACCTGCACGAGCGGCGAATTCGGACGTGGGCGCGTCGACGACGACCAGGGTGGAGCCGAAGTGGCCCGGGAAGGCTTTTTCAACCTCCGCCTCACGCTTGCGCCAATCCAAATCGCGCGAAATCAGTTTATTGATATCTGTATTGATAGCGAAATGTCGCGCCGAATAGACGGCCGAACTCATCGCCGCAATCAGGGCTAACACGATGATCGGCCAAGGGAATCGCGTGCAAACTTTGACGATTCCGGTAACGACTGAACCTAGCATGCTGAATGTTGCCTTCCGGCTACAGGGAAGTCACCCCACTTGCACTCCGATGCAATATTATCAATGCTTTCCGAGTGGAACTTTTCCACGTGCCATTGATTGACGCTCACTGAGAGACTAAGTGGCAGGACCGGCAAATCTCATATTGGGCGACAGAAAATGTTCTGAGAGGTTTTGCCAATAGCACAAGCGCCTCCGAGTTAGTGGGGAAGGTATTTAAAGCATGACGGCGCCCAACGATGACTTCCTAACAAAATCCACCACCAATTTTCTGGACTCGATCAAGACCCCTGCCGATCTACGCCGTATTAATTCGCGGCACCTGCAGCAGGTTGCCGACGAGTTGCGGGCCGAGACAATCAACGCGGTAGCCGTTACTGGCGGCCATCTGGGTGCAAGTCTCGGCGTAATCGAACTGACAGTTGCTTTGCATTACATCTTCGATACCCCCAATGACAAACTAGTCTGGGACGTCGGTCACCAGGCCTATCCGCACAAGATTCTGACCGGCCGCAGGGATCGCATTAAGACGTTGCGGGCAGGCGGTGGTTTGTCGGGCTTCACGAAACGATCGGAAAGCGAATACGACTGTTTTGGCGCAGCGCATTCCTCGACCTCAATTTCGGCAGGATTGGGGATGGCGGTTGCGCGCGACCTGGCCGGGCAGCAACACAACGTGATCTGCGTCATCGGCGACGGCGCGATTTCCGCCGGTATGGCCTATGAAGCCATGAACAATGCCGGCGCAATGAACCGCCGCCTTATCGTGATCCTGAACGATAACGAGATGTCGATCGCACCGCCCGTGGGTGCCATGTCGAATTATCTCACGCGCCTGCTGTCGAGCCCGACTTACATGTCGCTGCGCGACATCGGCAGACAGGTTGCTCACCATCTGCCGAAATTCTTCAAAGAAAAGGCGGTTCTGGCCGAAGAACTGGCCCGTGGTTTCGTCACAGGCGGCACGTTGTTTGAAGAGCTCGGCTTCTACTACGTCGGCATCGTCGACGGCCACGATCTGGACCAGTTGCTGCCGGTGCTGGAAAACATTCGCAATGCAGACAGCGGTCCGTTCCTCGTGCACGTGCGCACGCAGAAGGGAAAGGGCTATGCGCCCGCCGAAGCGTCAAAGGACAAATACCATGGCGTCGTCAAATTCGACGTCGCAACGGGCAAGCAGCAGAAAGGTGTTTCGAACGCTCCCTCCTACACGAAGGTGTTCGGCGAATGCCTGGTGAAGGAGGCCAAGAAAGACGACAAAATCGTCGCCATTACCGCGGCAATGCCGGGTGGCACGGGTGTCGATATTTTCGGCAAGGCGTTTCCGGAACGCACGTTCGACGTCGGAATTGCCGAGCAGCATGCGGTCACCTTTGCGGCCGGCCTCGCGACGCAAGGCTACAAGCCGTTCGTTGCGATCTACTCGACCTTCCTGCAGCGCGCCTACGACCAGGTTGTGCACGATGTGGCGATACAGAAGTTGCCAGTGCGCTTCATACTGGATCGTGCCGGGCTCGTTGGCGCCGACGGTCCGACGCACGCCGGCTCCTTCGACCTTGCCTATCTCGGCTGTCTGCCCGGTTTTGTGATCATGGCTGCAGCCGATGAGTCCGAACTGGTACACATGGTGGCCACCGCAGTAACGCTTGACGACTGCCCCTCGGCCGTGCGCTACCCGCGCGGCGATGGCGTTGGCGTTGTAATGCCTGAAGTCGGCGTGCCACTCGAAATCGGCAAAGGTCGCATCATCACGCAGGGCAATACGGTTGCGTTACTGTCGTTGGGCACGCGTCTTGCTGAATGCACCAAGGCAGCCGAAACGCTTGCGGCGCATGGCATCTCGGCCACTGTCGCCGATGCGCGCTTTGCCAAGCCGCTCGATCACGAACTTATCCTGCGTCTGGCACGCGAGCATGAACTGCTTATAACGATCGAGGAAGGCGCCGTTGGCGGTTTCGGTGCGCATGTGATGCAATTGCTCGGTGACGCAGCCGCACTCGAACGCCCCGGATTCAAAATTCGCAGTATGGTGTTGCCGGATATCTTCATCGATCACGACAGTCCGCCTGCCATGTACGCGAAGGCGGGCCTCGATGCGAACGGGATCGTCAACAAGGTCTTCGAGGTATTCGGAACGCGTCACGCGCCGGAACTGCAACCCGCCGAGATCGAATTTCTCGCCGAACGGGCGGAACGCCGCCGCAAGGCCAAGGCGTTGAATGGGCATGCCAAGGGGGCAGCGGGATGAAGGTTATTCTGGCGAAACCGCGCGGCTTCTGTGCGGGAGTCGTGCGTGCGATCGAGATTGTCGAGCGCGCGCTCGACAAATACGGACCGCCGGTTTACGTGCGGCATGAAATTGTACACAACAAGTGGGTGGTCGATGCGCTCAAGGCGCGCGGCGCGCGCTTCGTTGAAGAACTGTCCGAAGTGCCGCCCAACGCGATAACGATCTTCAGCGCCCACGGCGTCGCGAAGAAAGTTCAGGTGGAAGCCGCCGAGCGCGGCCTGCGCGTCCTGAATGCCACCTGCCCGCTCGTATCAAAAGTTCACGCGCAAGGCCGCCATTATCTGCGCAACGGACGCACAATGATCCTGATCGGCCATGCTGGCCATCCGGAGGTGGAAGGGACTTTAGGGCAGATTCCGGGCTCCGTAATCCTCGTGCAGACGGAGGAGGATGTTAACGGGCTCGATCTGGCCGAAGATACGCCGATCGCGTATGTGACGCAGACAACGCTCAGTGTCGACGACACAAAAGGAATCATTGCGGCGCTGTTCCGCCGCTTCAAGGACGTGGTCGGCCCGGGCATACAGGATATCTGCTATGCGACTCAGAACCGTCAAACTGCCTTGCTCGAGTTGACCAAGCTGGTTGACGTCATTTTCGTCGTCGGCGCCCAAAACAGCTCGAACTCGAATCGCCTGCGCGAGATCGGTGTCGAAGCCGGCGTTCCCACCCACCTGATCGCCAATGGAAGCGAAATAAAGCCGGAATGGTTGCATAACGTGGAGGTTGTTGGCATTACAGCCGGTGCCTCGGCGCCGGAAATCATGGTACGTGACGTGATCAATACGTTGCGTGCGGTTGAGCCGGTAGAGGTTTTCACCCTGCCCGGCCAGGATGAACACATCGAATTCCGGGTGCCTGTAGAGTTACTTGACGTGACTGGGACCCAACAAATCAGCAAGGATAGTAATCTTGGGCATTCCTCTTCTTCAGAAACTGTTTGTCGGTAGCTACGTCATCCGCCAGCGTCTGACCGCTCGAAAGCGTTACCCGCTGGTGCTGATGCTTGAACCGTTGTTCCGGTGCAATCTCGCTTGCGCAGGCTGCGGGAAGATCGACTATCCGGATCCGATCCTGCATCAGAATATGTCAGTGGAAGACGCCCTGCATGCGGTCGACGAGTGCGGCGCGCCGGTTGTGTCGATCGCCGGCGGTGAACCGCTGCTGCACAAACAGCTGCCGGAAATCGTGCGCGGCATCATCGCCCGGAAGAAATTCGTCTACCTGTGCACCAACGCGCTGCTGATGGAAAAAAGGCTGTCGCAGTACGAGCCGAGCACCTTCTTCACTTGGTCGGTGCACCTCGATGGCGACAAGGAAATGCATGACCACTCGGTCTGCCAGCCAGGCACCTATGATCGGGCGGTTTCGGCGATCAAGAGCGCCAAGGAACGCGGCTTCCGCGTCAATATCAATTGCACGTTGTTCAACACTGCGCAGGCAGATCGTGTTGCCGCATTCTTCGACACCGCCACGGAGCTCGGTGTCGACGGCATCACCGTATCTCCGGGTTACGCCTACGAGCGTGCACCCGACCAGCAGCACTTCCTCAATCGTGGCAAGACCAAGCAGCTGTTCCGCGACGTTTTCAAACGTGGCCCCAGCAAGGACAAATGGTCGTTCAGTCAATCGAGCCTGTTTCTCGACTTTCTCGCGGGCAACCAGAGCTACCACTGCACGCCGTGGGGCAACCCGACACGCACAATCTTCGGATGGCAGAAGCCCTGCTATCTGCTGGGCGAAGGCTACGCTCGAACCTTCGATGAGCTGATGAACGGTACCGATTGGGATGCGTACGGGACCGGCAACTACGAAAAGTGCGCCGACTGTATGGTGCATTCCGGCTACGAGGCATCGGCGGTGAATGATGCCATCGCCCATCCTCTCAAGGCTATGGGCGTCAGCCTGCGTGGCGTGCAGACCGACGGCGCGATGAAGCCCGAAATTCCGCTCGACCGGCAGCGGCCGGCGCAATTCGTCTTTTCCAAGCACGTCGAGCAAAAACTCGAAGAAATTCGCAAGGCGAAAGAAAATCCCGAGCTGCTTAAAGCAGGATGACGGGCACGCCGAATTCAGGTAGTGAAAAGATGGAACTTACGGGCTGAGCAGCCCGTTATGTACGAACCATCGTTCGACCTGTAACAACGACGTTTGGTGTCCGGCCATGCGTGGACGCACCATCCTTTGCATTGCGGCCCTGGCGGCGGCGGCGACGTCCGCCGCTTGCGAGGTCACTTATGCACAGCTTTCCCCCCAAGGCGTTATCGGCGGTATCACGCGGCCTTTCCGGCAGGTGATCGGCCGTTTTGGGCACCGTCCGAGGGTCCGCCATCACCGCGCGCGTGCCGCCGAGCCGCGCGCCGTAGCGGCGGCGCCAGCCGAAACTGCGGGCATCCCGGGATCCCGCCTGGGGTGGGTCGGCCCGCCGGCCTGGCCGAACGCCTATGAAGACGTGCTGGGTTTTGCATTCTGGCCGGACGACTATGCAGCTCGCCTTCGCGGCCATGGCTTCGATGTGATTGCGGACACGATCACGGGCCGTCTCGAGTTGCCGCGGTCACTGGCCCGAACGGCCACTACGGGCTCAGCCGTCAGAAGCGACGCGGAGGGCGAAAATTCTGTGGACCAATGCGGCGACGCATCCAACACAACGAGCAATTGGCCATCCTCGCGTATCGAACAGGTACTGCAGTTATCGAACGTTCAACATGCGGCGCTGGACAAAATACAATCGGCGACTGTTCAGTCCGCCAAAAAAATCAGAGCGGATTGCCGCGGACTCGGCCCGCTCGCACCGCCAGACCGGCTAAGGGCTTTGGTGCAGACCCTTTGGACTGTGCGCGATGCCGGAATTTCCATGCGCGAGCCGCTGAAGAACTTTAGCGAGTTGCTGACAAACACGCAGAAAAACAGTTTTGTGAGCCGCCAACCGCAGAAAATGCCACCGCCCGAATCCAATACCGCAAGCGAGGGCATGAATAAACAGTATCAGGCGTGCGTATCGCAGAACGCCGCAAGGGCGGAACGCATGATCAAGGAAATCGAAATGAGAGTTCGGCCCGACAAGGACCAGGCTCAAAGTTTCGAAAATTTTCACAAAGTCTCTTCCGATATGGCCAAAATGCTGATCGCTTCATGCGTGCAGCCGATTTCCCCCGAGCCACTGGCACGATTGGACGCGGCTAACGATCAGCTGACAGCCATCAACTACGCAGCGACGACTGTGCAGATTGCGTTCGATGATTTCTATCGAAAACTCAAGAGCGATCAAAAAGCGCGCTTTGATTCCATGGCGCGCTGAGAATCACATACCAAAACCGACGCGATTGGTCTTGTCCGTCTTCAGATTGCGATAGCGGGCGAGCGCCCATAGCGGAAAGAATTTCCGGTATCCGTGATATCGCAAATAGAAAACGCGCGGAAAGCCCGTTGCGGTAAATCGCTCCTCGGCCCAGAAGCCGCTTTCGATTTGGGTTTTCGAGAGATACTGCACACCGCGCGCGACCGCCGGATGATCGACCTCCCCGCCGGCCATAAGCCCAAGCAGCGCCCAGGCTGTCTGTGACGACGTGCTGGCCGCTGGCTCGTGTCCGCGGTAGTCAAGCTTGTAGCTGGTGCCGTCTTCGCCCCACCCGCCATCGGGATTTTGAATAGAGACAAGCCACTGAACCGCTCTGCGCATTTCAGCAGAACCCGGGTCGATGCCACAGGCATTGAGGGCGCAGAGAGACGACCAGGTGCCATAAACATAATTCAGGCCCCAGCGTCCATACCAACTTCCTTCCGGCCTTTGCGTGGCGCGGAGATATGCGACCCCCCGCGAAAGGGATTCGCTCCCGTTCAGCGTTTCGCCAAGCTGCGCCAGCATGGAGACACAGCGAGCCGTAACATCCTCGGTCGGCGGATCGATCAATGCACCGTGGTCGGCAAAGGGGATATTGTTGAGAAAGTCGTACACATTGTCGACATCGAACGCGGCCCAGCCGCCGTTGCGGCTCTGCAGTCCCTTCACCCATTCAGCCCCACGCTCGATCGCGTGATCGTATCGCGGGCCCGCACCGAGACGGCGCGCCCGATCCATCGCCATAACAACCACCGCAGTGTCATCGAGGTCGGGATAGTGCGGATTGTCATATTGGAAAGCCCAGCCACCGGGCCGCACTTGCGGACGGCGGGTACTCCAGTCCCCGACGGTGTCCAACACCTGGCGCGGCAACAGCCAATCGAGCCCCCGCAATGCGCCCTCGCGCGCCTCGTTACTTCCGAGTTCGAGCAATGCGTGACACGTGAGCGCCGTATCCCACACCGGCGATACGCAGGGTTGGCAGTAAGCCTCATTTTTTCCAACAATCAGTAGCTTTTCGACCGACCCGCGCGCAGTGGCGGCATTCGTCTTATCGCCAAGGACGTCGAACATCATTGTCGCATTGGCCATCGCCGGAAAAATAGCGCCGAGTCCGTCTTCGCCATTGAGCCGTTCCGTGACAAAGGCGACAGCGCGATCGATCGCGCGCCGTCGCAAGTCCTTTGGGAAAAATCGTATCGCCGGGCGAAGCACAACATCGATGCCGCGAAACAGCAAAAACCAAGTCCAGCGTTGATGCGGTGCCTTTGCAGCCGGTCCGATCGAGAGCGGCGGCTCTACAAACAATTCGTCAATTCTGACACCGAGCGGATTCTTTGCCTGCGGGCGCAATGCCTGTAAAACCAGCAGTGGCACAAGCACAGTACGCGCCCAATAGGACACCTTCGATAGGTGGAATGGAATCCAGCGCGGCAGAAGCATGATTTCAACCGGCATTTCGGGGACGCTGCGCCACCGCAAAATGCCATAAAGCGACAGAAGCACGCGGGTAAAGACATTGGAGTGCGCGGCTCCACCGCGCGCCAAAATCGCCTCGCGCGCGCGCCGCATATGGGGAGCCTCAGGGCTCTCTCCGATCATCTTGAGTGCGAAATAAGCTTTCACGCTCGCACTCATATCGAAATCGCCGTCGTGATAGAGGGACCAGCCACCATGCTTGCCCTGAATGCGGCAAAGATATTTGGCGATCTTTTGCTCGAGCGATGCGTCCCTCGGCTCGCCGCGATAGTGCCGAAGCAGCACATATTCGGCGGGAATTGTCGCGTCGGCTTCCAGCTCGAACACCCAATGCCCGTCGCTCTGCTGGTCTTTGAGCAACGCGCGTCCCGCGTTCTCGGCGGAATTGGAAAAGCCGGACGGCTGCGGCAACGAATGCGATTTCTCTATGAGCGTCATGCGGCAGCCTTTAGCTGCTGTCTCACAAGGTCGGCGGCGCGATAGCCGGAACGAACCGCACTTTCAATCGTGGCCGGCAGACCGGTTGCGGTCCAGTCACCTGCCAGGAACAGATTGCGCCAGCTCGTTTCCGCCGCAGGGCGTAGCGCATTCTGTTCCGGCGTGGCGGCGAACGTCGCACGGCGTTCACGAACGACCTGCCAGGGTGGCAGCGCGCTCGGAAGGCCCGAGACCTTCGCAACTTCGTTCCAAATGGTCTGTGCCAGATCGGTTCGCGGCGCGCTGAACAATTCCCCACCGTCACTGATCGTCACCGAAACTCGGCCCGGCAGAGCGAAAATCCATTGGCAGGTGCCGTTGATTACCCCGAGTATCGGCGGCAAGCGGCCTGGCGGATCGATGCGGAAATGTGCGTTCACAATCCCACGAAAAGTCGAAGGCGCTCGCAAATCCGGCATGAAATTTGTCGCCACATATGGCGGAACGGCGAGGATGACCGCATCGTTTTCGCTAAGCTCGATGGTCTGTTTGGTGAATTCGAGCCGAGAGACGCGTTGATTGCCGAAGCGCAGCGCGACCAGCTCGTCGTTAAATGAGACCGGCGCACCATGCTCGCGCAAATAGTTTATCGCCGGTTCGACAAAGACCGTTCCCAAGCCATCCCGTGCAATGAGAGGCCGGCACGCCTGGCCGCCGAGAGCAAGTGTTTCGCGGATCAGCGCGCTGGCGAGCTTTGCCGATCCTTCGCGCGGCGCAATGTTAAGCGCCGCGAGCAGCAGAGGCTCAAGCAAACGCTCATAAATCGGACCCGAGCAACTAATCACCTCCCCAATCGGCCTATCGACCGAGGTCCAGGCGAGGCGTGCGAGCGGCAAATAGTCAACGAAGGCGGTCTGCGGCACCCGGCGGTCCTTATCGAAAACCCACCATGGAAACCGGCTGTCGCCGAAACGTAACGTCCATTGCTTGCCGCTCGGAAGGTCAACGAAAGCAAATTCCGCCTCACCCGGCCCATGCAGGCCTGACGCAGACCCGATTGTTTTGAGATACGACAGCGCAGCATGATTTCCCGACAGCAGCAAATGCGCGCCGTTATCAATCACCATGTCCGTGGCTTGATCATAGTATGAACGGCATCGGCCGCCGGCCTGCGCAGTCGCCTCGTGGAGTTCGACTGCTCGATGCGATCCAATCAGGCGAACCGCGGCAGAAAGTCCCGCCAGCCCCGCCCCGATAACGTGCACTGTACCGCGGTCAGACGAATGCATGCCGCAAAGCAATCCACAATAAATAGGACTTTTTCACGTGCAGGCGGTTCCGTGGCGGGCTCCAGCCGCGCGATACCATGTCTTCGAGCTTCTGGCGATATACCGCGCCCATAATTCTCGGCGCACGGACGACATTACGGGGACACCTGGACATGATCTCGTTGGCTTGCGCGAAATGTTCTCGTGCGCGTTCGACGATGAAATCGCAGGCCGGGGCGATTTGACGGCTCGATGCAGCAACGTGTGGGTCGTTGGTCTTGATATTTGCGAGGTCCAACGCCTCCCGCGGCAGATACAAGCGGCCCACGGCGGCGTCTTCGTCGATGTCACGCAAGATATTTGTCAGTTGAAGCGCCCTGCCGAGATGATGAGAGAGCGCTTTTCCGTCAGGGTCGTTCATGCCGAAAATGCGTACGCACAAGCGCCCGACCGCACAAGCCACCCGATCGCAGTAGAGTTCAAGCTGCTCCAGACTGGGCGCCCGAATATCCTCCCGCGCATCCATCTCGACGCCGTCGATAACGGCCAGAAAGTCCTCTTTGCGCAAGCCAAAACGTGCAATGGCCTCCGCCAAATTCTCAAGCCCGGCAGGAACGGTCCCGGAATAGAGTGCGTCAATATTCTGCCGCCAGACTGAAAGCAGTGCGAGGCGCTGCGCGCGCGGCATATCGTTGTCCGCAATGTCATCAACTTCGCGGCAGAACGAATACACTTCGAAAATCGCCTCCCGTTTCTCGCGACTCAGAAGGCGCATGGCGAGATAAAAGGAACTGCCGCCCGCACGGTTCGCGGCGGACGACTGGTCTGTCTGTGACTCTGGAACCTGAACGTTCATGGGGTCTGATATCGCTGGGCTGGCGCCACGGTGCGCAATAGCCGGCGCAGTATAGCGCGCGAACCGCCATTTACAGCGGTTGCAAGCGCCTCGGACTTGTTGAGATGAACGCGCTCGGCCAATGGGTCGCGCACCATCAGGACGCCCAGCAGGCGGCTCGCCAGCGACTGAATAACGGAGATTTCCAGCGCAAGCCGGGTATCGCTCACCCTCGCCTCAAGTCCGCGACTCTCGCCTAGCAAAGTCGTAGTGCGGGATACCAGCCCCCGAAGGCAATTTTTCAAAGCCGGTGTCGCCGCGCTGCTATCCAGTTGTTCGACGCTTGCTCCACTCGCCGCCAGCGCATCGAGCGGAATATAGACCCGGTCAAGCGCCCGATAGTCTTTGGCACAGTCCTGTAAGTGGTTGATGACTTGCAATGCTGCGCAGAGCGCATCCGATGCGGGCCAGGTGGCTCGCGCTTCACCATGCACATCGAGCACGAAGCGGCCGACCGGCATTGCCGAGAGCGAACAATAGTCCATGAGTTCGTCCCAATTGGCGTAGCGGTGCTTGGTCGCGTCCTGTCGGAATGCGCTCAGCAAATCCTGTGCGTGGCGCGGGGACAGTCCCCTGCTGTCAAGAACCGCACGGAGTTTGAAACCCTCCGGCTCGTCGCCGCCTGTGCCGAGAAGGCTGGATTCGAGACGGTCAAGCCGCGTAATTTTTTCCGCGCTCGCAAGATTGGGATGGTCGGCAATGTCGTCCGCGACACGGACGAATTCGTAGAACGCCAGGATGACAGGTCTGTGCCGGCGCCTAATAAGTCGGGATGCGACCGGAAAATTCTCGTTTTGCGCGCCCTTGCCGGACCGAAGCTCACCGCTGTGGCTCATTGCAAGCTCGTCGCATCGGCGTGAATGCGTCCCTTCCACTGGCCCCCTTGCCCACGGACAAACAGATAGGCCGAACTAAGCGTGTAATACAGATAAAGCAATGCAATGACTGGGAACGCAACGCCCCAAAGGCGGGATAGTTGATAGAACCGCAATGTTGGCATGAACGATAGCGCCATTGCCAGCCAGGCAATCAATCCAAAAAACCGCGGCATGCCGGCGGCAAAGATCGTGAGCAGCGGAGGAACAATGAATGTTATCGTCATGCTTGCGACTGTTGCCGCTAAAAGCAATGGTGAATAGCGAAGTTGTGCGTAGGCGGAGCGCGAGATCATCCGCTTGACGTCGGCCAACGTCTCATATGGTCGGATGCTGTGCACACGATCGGTCAGACCAAGCCAGATTGGCCCGACTGCTTTCAGTTTCTCCGCCAACGCGCAATCGTCTATCAATGCGTTGCGAATACTCGCAATGCCGCCAACGCTTGCAAGAGCGTCAGTTTGGACAAGCATGCACCCTCCCGCTGCAGCGGCGGTTTTCGAGCGCGACCGG
>Ga0184635_10000022_pt1 | contig 25450 bp, 11 predicted proteins | sample PLM3_30_b2_FD_133147 | JGI IMG/M metagenome (GOLD analysis project Ga0184635, IMG submission 133147) | Groundwater sediment microbial communities from an aquifer in East River, Colorado, USA - PLM3_30_b2 | ecosystem: Environmental > Terrestrial > Soil > Riparian zone | place: USA: East River...
CTTGCGGCATCGACATGTAAGCCGGCATTCCGTCGCTTACGCCGCGCGTATACGACACCACCGAGCCGAACGACGGATGGAACGTCACGAACGCCCCGCACGCGACCGGCACGGGCGTCGGCGCGCCGGTCATCATGTAATGATTGCCGCCGCCGTGGTTTGGGTCCCTATGGCAGATGGAACGGACGATGGTGAGCTTGTCGGCGACTTTGGCGAGTTGCGGCACGGCTTCGCAAAACTGCACGCCGGGCACGGACGTCGAGATCTGCTTGAACTCGCCGCGGACTTCGGAGGGTGCATCCGGCTTCGGGTCGAACGTCTCGTAATGCGACGGCCCGCCATCGAGCCAAATCATGATGCAATTGACCCGCTTGCCCGAGGGCTTGAAGGCCGATGCCGTGGATCCCGCGGCGTTTGCGCGCAGCCTCAGCAAATCCGCGAAGCCCACCCCCAGCAATCCGCCGATGCCGAGCTGAATAAAATCCCGCCGCGGCATTCCGGCGCAGTTGTGAGTCAGGCGAGGCACGATAGTCAGACGCGGCTGACACGCATTGGCTTCAAATCAGACCGTCAATGGTTGAAGACAAACTCCGCCGAGTTCAGCAGCGCCCAGAAGACGTCTTCGGTCGCGGTCTGGCGAGTCGCGTTTTCCTTAGCGAAAGCGGCGACTGCAAGTTTGAGTTCCTCATCCGTCGGCGGCCGACTCAGGGTCGCAAGGTAAAGTTCGGTGACGATTTCCCCGGGTGACTTGGCGCTGTCGGCCAGCTGGCAGGCGCGGCCGGTTTTGTGGCTGAGTTTCGACTGCAAGGCTCTCGAGTTCATCAGGTGCAGCGACTGCACGACGCTCAACTGGCGGTCGCGCTCGCACGGAGGATCGCTGCTGGGGTTGGGCCGGTTGAAGGCGTCCATGAGTTGCGACTCAATTTTGTAGGTCCAGGCTTGCGTGGCGCGCGAGCCGACGGGCATGCCGGCAAAGATGTCGGCCACTCCGGTCACGGCGTTCACCGCGTCGAGCAATACTTCCGCCGGCAGACGGCGGCGGTAGGCGCGCGAGAAGTTGCGCGTGTCGGCCAGGTTCGATTCGTTGGGCGTCGAGCTAAGCTGGTAAAGGCGCGATTCCATAATCGTTCGCATGAGGTGCTTGAGGTCGTAACCATGTTTGGCGAAGTCGTCGGCGAGCGCGTTGAGGAGCGGCGGGTTCACGCAGGGATTCGAGATGCGGAAGTCGTCCACCGGCTCCACGAGGCCGCGCCCGAAGAAGACGGCCCAGACGCGATTTGCGACGGCGCGGGCGAAGAATGGATTGTCCGGCGTCGTGAGCCAATCCGCCAGCGCGCGGCGTGGGTCGGCGTCCGCGGCGGGTTGCGCGAGCGAGCCGTCGGGGGGGCGGGGCGACATCGGCTCGCCGGTCACGGGATGCTTCACGCTTTTGCCGCCGAGCGCGAAGTAGAACGTCTCGACGCCGCCGGAGATGGGCGGGGACACGCCCGCGCCCTTTTGCTTCACTGTGCCGAAAAACGCGGCGAACTGGTAGAAATCGTCCTGGCTCCATTTCTCATTGGGATGATGATGGCACCTGGCACATTCCAAGCGCGTGCCGAGAAAAACCTGGCTGAACATTGTGGTGAGGTCCGCGGGTTCGCGGCGATCCCGGTATACCACGGCCGGGCCGTCGCGTTGATTCGAGCCTTCCGCGAGGAGGATTTCGCGCACGAACTGGTCGTAGGGTTTGTTCTGCCGGAAACTTTCGCGCAGCCACTGGTCGAACACAAAGACACTCTTCACGCCGACGCGATCGGGATTCGGGCGCAGCAGGTCCGCCCATTTGTTCGCCCAGTAATCTGCGTACTCGGGGCGGGCAAGCAGGCGGTCGATGAGGGTTCGTCGCGACGCGGGCAGGGGGGCAGGGGAGAAAGGGGGAAAGGGGGAACTGCCGCTACTCTCCCTTTCTCCCTTTCCCCCTTTCTCCCCTGCATCCCGAGACGAGCTGAGCAACTCCCGCACTTCCTCCGGCGTCGGCAGCACGCCAATTGCATCGAGTGACGCGCGGCGAAGGAACTCAGTGTCGGTGCAAAGTTCGGATGGAAACAAACCCAGCTGTTGGAAGTGCGCGTAAGCCAGCTCGTCGATAAAGTTGTTTTTCGGCAGCGAGTCATATTGCGCTTCGGGCAACAATCGATCTGTCGGCACCAGGATCTGAGAATCGGCGACGAAGCCCATGTATCGCGCGACGATGACGCTCTGGCCGGTCAATGTCCCGACGGTGATCACGCCTTTGTCATCCACTTTGGCGATTTCCTTGTCATTGGAATCGAACCCGGCGAGTCGCGTCACGTCGCGGATGCTGCCGTCGGAGTAATGCGCCTGCACGAGCAGTCGTTGAGTCGCTCCTTTTTTGTAACGCCGTTCTTTTGGGAATGCCGTGATGCGCCGGAGCGTTGGCTCGTTCGTGAGCGAGTAAGCCATGCCCTCGCGCAGCCACCGCACGAGAAGTTGGTGCGTCTCCGAGCCGCGCTCAAAACGAAGCCCGCCCTCATGCGGCATCGCGGTCGTCGGCTTCTTGATGATCAAGCTTTCGTCGGGTGCCGCGGGGAAAATGCGGCGGCCGCGGTTCTCCTTCACTATCTCGGCGTAGTCGGACCTGGGGTCGTAGGAGAACACGGAGAGCTTGAATCCATTCTGCCCCTCGGGCTTAGCGTGACACGCGCCCGCGTTGCAGCCGGCCTTGCTCAGCGCCGGGAGCACGTCGCGGAGAAAGCTTACGGAAGCAGGCGCAGGGCTGGTGGAATTGTTCGCGAGAGCAGTGCCGTGAACGTTCACATGGATCTGAACCCTCTTGCCTTTGAATTGCGCGGTGAGCGCACCTTCGCCGGGGCGCCGGGCGAGCAGCTCTCCAGACGGCGTGATCTCGAACGGGGCTGCGCGGCTTGCGGAAAACTTCGATTCGCTCGTCACGTCGATTTCGAAACCGTCGGCACTCTGGGCAGTGACTAGGACGCCGTGGCGTGGAGCATCCGCGGAGAGATGGATCTCGGATGGCTCCGCGCTGAGCGAAACCAAGGAAGTACGCTTCAGGCTGATTACTTCTGGCCGCGGTTCATCCCGCGGAATCCTGGCTGTCGCGCGCAGTGGTCTTCCGACTTCCCTGCTGAACGGCGCCATGGTGACCTCGGTCCCACGGGGCTGCTGGAGGGCTTCGAGCTTGGCCAGCAACTTCCCTTCGCTGTTCCAAACCTGGACGATACCCTCCTGAGTGCCGGCGAAGATACGCTTCGCATCCGGTGCCACGGCGAGGCACAGCAGGGAATCGCCCGTTTCACCAAGCTTGCGTTCATCACCGGATTCAGAGGACTCCCGTCCCGTGTGCGCTTTCAGGTGTTTGTAAGTGAACGCGGCGCCGGCATCGGTGGCGGCGACGATCGTTTTTCCATCCCCTGGCCAGGCAACGGCCGTGACCGCGGCCGAATGTTTGCCAAGGCTGCTGGTGACATGGCGCGTTTCGATGTCCCAAACCTTGAGCTGCTTGTCCGCGCCACCGCTGGCGACCTGGGTCGCGTTGGTGTTGAAGGCGACGGCGAGCACCTGGGCCGTGTGGCTCTCGAGCCTGGCTTGTTCTTTCTTGGAGGCGAGATCCCACACTTTGATCAATTTGTCGCCACCCGCGGTCACGAGTTGTTTCCCATCGCGGCTCAGGTCCATGTCGAAAATCGTGTCCTCGTGTGCCCGCCACGAAGCAACGACCTTGCGCTCGGCGAGGTTGCACAAACGCAAAAAGCCGCTCTGCGCTTGAACGCCATCCGCCAATACGAGCGTGTCGCCGTTCGGCAGGAACCGGATCGAGGTGATGCGGCCGGCCAGCCCGTTGGTCCACTCGCGCTCCAGTTCGAACAATTCGCCGCTCCACAACGCCGCTCGCCGGAATCCGCCCGAGGCGAGCTGTCGTCCGTCGCTGCTCCACGCCAGCGATTGGACCGCTTCGCGGTGCGCCTCGAACTGCGCAAGCACCGGGAAGTCCGTCGCCGACGCATCGTGGATAACGACCCACCCGCCGCGTCCGACCGCCAGCTTTCCACCCTCCGGAGACAACGCGACCGCGAAGACCGGCTGGTACGAAGGTGGCAAAGCCGCAAGCTGTACGGGCGCGATGGCATCCTCTTCCTCCAGCGCCGCCTCGTTCCACACTAAGCCGCCTTTGATCCAGTCGCGGATGATCTTGATCTGCTCATCGGTGAGTTGTTTCTTAGGCGGCATGTGCGGATCGGCATCCTTCCCCAAAGCCTTGGCGAGCAGGCTTGCCTCCGGTTTGCCCGGCAGGACCACGGCCCCGTCGTCTCCGCCTTCGAGCAACCGCTCGCGAGAAGTGAGGACCAGGCCGCCTTTCTTTTTCTCCTGGTTGTGGCACGCGAAGCACTCCGCCTTGAGTACGCGCATCGCCGCACGGGCCGACGCTTCCTTCGTCGGCGTTCCGGTGGCGGCACCAGCAGCACGGCTCAGCGGACTGAAGGTGATATCACAGAGCAGCACCAACGCCACCCAGGCAAACGGCAGCAACGGGCTTCGCAAAAGCGAAAGGCGCGACGCCGTTGCCGATGGCGCCGGAGAATGGGCGGGACGCCTCACGATGACCGTTGGGTTCATGTTGGTGCGTGGAGAATAGACGGCGCGAGCCCGCAGTAAAGTCGGGAAGAGTGCAAGACGCCTCTTGGAACTGCGACGTCACAAGCTCCTGCTTCGGGGAGAGATCAGAGTAGGGCGGGTGCCTGCCCGCGCCGAGCGCAGCGACGCGGATGGCGGTACTTGCCGCACTGCTCGCGCTGACGCGCTCGCGGGACTGGCGAGACACCTACCCTACTTTGCAGCGGCCGCCTTGCTTAATTCGGCTTCCTGACCTATTGGTTTGGGATAACCCATGGTTGCGGAGACGAACGAATCGCGCGTGGCGCCGAACGAGTCGGCAGGGTTCAAGAGCACGCATTGGACGGTCGTGCCGGAGGCGGCCCGGCAGGATTCCGCGTCGGGTCAGGCGGCGCTCGGCTCGCTCTACAAGACTTACTGGGTCCCCATTTACGCCTTCGTGCGCCGGAGCGGGCAATCGCCCCATGAGGCGGAAGACTTGACGCAGGATTTCTTCGCGCGGCTGGTGGAGAAGAACTGGCTGGCCTCGATCACGCGGGAGGGCGGCAAGTTCCGCTCGGTGCTGCTGACAGCCTTGAAACATTTCCTGTCGCACGCGCGCGAGCACGCCCGGGCACAGAAACGCGGCGGCGGCATCCCGCCCGTGTCGCTGGATGGCGAGACGGTGGAACGCCGGTATCTGGCTGAAGTCGTGGACAACGTGACGCCGGAAACTTTGTTCGAGCGACGTTGGGCGCTCGGGATTCTGGAAAGTGCATTGGAACGGCTTCGTCAGGAATACGAGCGCATGGAAAAAGGCGATTTGTTCGACGAGTTGAAGGAGTTTCTTTCCGGCGGCGCGCAGCCGGTGGTGCACGCCGAGATCGCGGCCAGGCACGACATCAGCGTCAATGCCGTCGGCGTGGCCATCCACCGGATGCGCCGGCGGTTCGGCGAACTGGTTCGGACGCAGGTCGCGCGCACGGTCAGCGATCCGAAGGAGCTGGAAGACGAATTGCGCCACTTGATCGCGATTCTTGGGCAGTGAACCCTCGGGGCGAACCCAGGAATTCCGGTAAGATTCTTACCGCTTTCCGTAGGTAACACATTTGATGGTCGCTGCTGCGCATTGTGATGAGTGCGGCGCCGGAATTCCAGTCGGCGCCCCGGAGGGGCATTGCACGACGTGCTTGTTCATGCTGGGCATGGGTCCGGCCATGGATGCCGCCGCCGTGCCCGGCATCACCGATCTGACGCCCCTCCTCGCGAAGACTCATTCGGCGCCGGGGGTGAAGTTCTATCACCTGGGTGATTACGAGCTGCTCGAAGAAATCGCACGCGGTGGGATGGGCGTGGTGTTTCGGGCGCGGCAAATCAGCCTCAACCGGACCGTGGCTTTGAAGCTCATCCTGGGCGGACAATTGGCGTCGCCCGCGATGGTTAAGCGATTCCAGGTCGAAGCCGAGGCCGCCGCCAGCCTGCATCATCCCAACATCGCTTCCATTCACGAGACGGGCGAAAGCGAAGGGCATCACTTTTACTCCATGGAACTGGTCGAGGGCGCCGGGCTGGATCGACGCGCGTCGGAGTATCAATTGCCTGCTGCCGAGACCGCGACGAACGAACGAAAGCCTGCCGCGCGCCAACGCCAGCGAGCGATTGCGCGGCTCATGGCGGCAGTCGCCCGCGCCGTGGATTATGCGCACCAACGCGGCGTGCTGCACCGCGACCTCAAGCCGAGCAATATCCTGATTGACCGCGCTGGCGAGCCGCATCTGGTGGACTTCGGCCTGGCCAAGCTCGTCAACGAGGAGCGAACTCAGTTCACGTTGAGCGGCGCGGTCCTGGGCACGCCAAACTACATGGCGCCGGAACTTGCCTCCGGCGGGGCCGCCCACGCGACGACAGCCGCGGACATCTACAGCCTCGGCGCCATCCTCTACGAATTGCTGGCTGGGAGCGCGCCGTTTCAAGCGCCGACGGTGGTCGAGATCTGGCGTCGCGCGCTGGAAGAGGAACCGGAGAACCCGGCCTCGCGCAGCCGGCTCGTGGATCCGGAGCTTGCGACAATTGCGTTGCGCTGCCTGGAAAAGGAACCGCAGCGGCGCTACGCATCGGCTCGCGCCCTGGCTGAAGATTTGGAGCGCTGGCTGGCTGGCGAACCCATCGCAGCACGGCCCGTCAGCGCCGGTGCAAGGTTCTGGCGGTGGTGCCGCCGAAAGCCGGCACTGGCCGGGCTCGCGCTGACGGCCTTCGCCTTCGCCGTCGCTGGATTCATCGGTGTTTCGACGCAATGGCGGCGAGCCGAGAGCCAGGCGCGCGCCACGAAGTTGAATCTTTACGCCGCCGACATCGGCGCGGCGCAACAGGCGCTCCGGGAAGGCAATCTGGGGCGCGCCCGCGCGCTGCTGGACGCCTATCGCCCCGTGAACGGAGGCGAAGACCTGCGTGGCTTCGAGTGGCGGATGTTTCGTCACGCGGCGCAGGGCGACCACGTCGTCGCGTTTCTCGGCCACTCCAGCACCATGCGGTCCCTGGCCTTTTCGCCGGACGGCAACTGGCTGGCCACTGCCAGCGCCGAAAGCCCGGTGTGCGTGTGGGACCTTCGGCAGAACAATTTGAGCCGCACGCTGACCGGCCACACGGGCGCGGTGAACTGCGTCGCCTTTTCTCCCAGTGCCGCCGGGCTGCTGGCGACGGCCGGACAGGACGGCACTCTTAGGCTGTGGGACACGACGTCGTGGCAGGTCACCACCCAACTCGTGTGCCGGCCGTATCCGTATCAAGTCGCCTTCTCGCCCACCGAGCCGCTGCTCGCCTATTCGGAGGGCGGCACATTGAATCTCAGCGTAGGTCGGGTGCGCCTCTGGAACTACGTCACCGGCCGGCGTGTCCAGACCTGGACCAATGTCGGAAATCGCTTCGCGTTTTCACCGGATGGGAAGCGGCTTGTTACCGGCAATAATCTCGGCCTCGCGTTGTGGGACACGGCCACCAGGCGCAACCTGTGGCAAGGCAGCCAGCAGTTCTCCATACTTTCCATCGCGGCTTCGCCGGAGGGCTCGAAATTCGCGGTGTGTAGTTTTCAGGGAGAGGTGGCGCTCTACGATCTGGGCAATCCGGATCAATCCGTGAGGCTCAAAGGTCCCACGGCTCGTTCGCGGGGCGTTGCCTTTTCGCCCGACGGCGCCCACCTCGCCGCCGCCAGCGGCGACCAAACAATCCGGGTCTGGAATACAGGCTCGTCATGGGAACGAAACGACGCTTTACCCCGGGCGCTCTGGGGCCACGGCAGCGGTGTGCGGTGTCTGGCGTTCTCGCCCGATGGACGGTTCCTTGCGAGTGGCGACAAGGACGGCCTGGTCCTGCTTTGGGATTTCAAGGCGCGTTCGCCGACCTCGCTGATCACCAACGTGGCCGTCAGCTACACGAACGTGCCACCCGTCTTCTCCCTCGACTCGGGATGGATGGCGGTGAGCGCGATCAACGAAGTCTCGGTCTGGAACGTTCGGACTCTCGAGCGGGTGCAGAGATTCCCAGGCGCCTTGATTGCCCTGGCGTTGTCCGAGGATCACCAGACCCTCACCGCATTGAGCACGAACTACGCTTACCAGATTTGGGACGTGGGGAGCGGACAACTCCGCTGCGAAGCGCAATTCGTTCGTCCGGATCGAGCGTTCACTGCGAAACTTTCCCCGGACGGAAAGCTGCTCGCCGTCGGCTACAGGGACGGCACGTTCGCCATCTGGGAACTGGAAGGGCGGCGCGAACTCTGGGGGCACCGCGGTCATAAGACCAACATCCGTGAGTTTGCGTTCTCGGGCGACGGCCGCTGGTTCGCGACGGCAAGCGAGGACTTTTCCGCGAAACTTTGGGAACTCCCCACGCGCCGGGAGTTGGCCACGTTGACAGGGCACGGGGACGAGGTGTGGACCGTCGCGCTCTCGCCGGACGCGACCGTCGCCGCAACAGGCAGCAGCGACCACACGGTGCGGCTCTGGTCCGTGCCGGACGGCCGTCCGCTGGCGGTGCTAACCGGCCACAAGGAAGGGGTGTTCCGCGCGGCCTTCACGCCGGACGGCAAGACCCTCGCCACCGCCAGCGACGACGACATGGTCCGGCTCTGGCATTTGGCGACGCGGCGCGAAGTGGCCAGGTTGGACCACGGGGCCAACGTGAAACTGGTCAGTTTTACGCCGAACGGGGAGTTGCTCGTGTCCAATTCGGATCGACGCGCCATTCACTTTTACCGTGCCCCGAGTTTTGCGGCAATCGACGAAGCGGACCGCAAGAAAATCGTTCGCGGCAAATAGCCGACAATCCTCGCTGGCAGCGGGTGCGGATACTTTGTAAGGTTTGCCATGCGTTCCGTTGGTACCAGGATGATGAAAAGAATATTTGCTCCTTCTCGCATGGTCCCGGCGGCGTGTTTGGCCCTCCTCCTGACGGCCGCGCGGGGTTTGGGTGCAGACTCGCTCATCACCTCTGGCGCCATCTGGAAGTATCTGGATACCGGCGTGGACCCCGGCAGCACGTGGTACGGGCCGGGCTACGAGGATAGTTCCTGGGCGTCCGGCGCGGCGCAGCTTGGCTTCGGAGATGGCGATGAAGCGACGGTCATTCGCTCCGGCATCGTCACGGCGTACTTTCGCAAGAAATTCAGCGTTGCCGACCCTGCCGCGTTCAGCAGCCTGACGCTTCGCGTCCTGCGCGACGACGGTGCGGCCGTTTATCTCAACGGTGTCGAAGTCTTTCGCAATAACCTGCCGTCCGGCCCGCTCTCCTACAACACGCTGGCCCTCGCTGCCATCGGCGGCGCGGAGGAGACCACGGCCTTCCTGACTGCGACGCTCAGTGCCAATCTTCTTGTCGCCGGCGAGAATGTCATCGCCGCTGAGGTTCACCAGGTCAATTTGACCAGTTCCGATCTCAGCTTCGCCCTCGAGTTGCTGGCGGACGCCGCGCCACCCTTTCCGGATTTGCCTTCGGTCGCGGTGCAAACCGTGGACAACACAGCGACCGAAGGGGCAGCCGACCATGCACGATTCCGCCTCATCCGTTCCGCCTCGACGAGCGCGGAGCTGAACGTGGCGCTGAGCGTCTCGGTCGATTACCGCGGCGCAGCGGCCAACGGCGTGGACTATGAGGCCTTGCCGACGACCGTGGTCATTCCCGCGGGTTCGATGACTACCGACCTGGAGATCGTGCCGATTGACGACAGCCTGGTCGAAGGCACGGAAACTCTCACCCTCAGCCTCATAGAACCGCCTTGCGCGAATGAGCCTTCGCCTGGTCCCGGTTGTTATATCGTGGCCTCGCCGTCGCAAGCCAGCGCCAGCATTCTGGACAATGACGTGGAACCGCCGCCCCCGCCAGGAAGGCTTACGCTCATCGCCTCCAACTCCGTCTGGAAGTATCTCGACAATGGGACTGATCAAGGCACGGCGTGGCGCGACAGAGACTTCGACGACAGCTCGTGGGCGTCCGGCCCCGGCCAACTCGGTTACGGCGACGGCGACGAGGCGACGGTCGTGAGCTTCGGGCCGGACCCGACGAGCAAATTCATCACGACTTATTTTCGCCGCGAGTTCTTCGTGGCTTTCGACACGGACCTCAGCAATCTTGTCGTTCACGTTCTGCGGGATGACGGCGTGGTGGTTTACATGAATGGCGTCGAAGTCTTCCGCAATAATCTTCCGGCTGGGCCAATCAGCTTCAACACTCTCGCCAGCAGTGTCGCGGCGGATGAAAACGCGTATCTGACCGCTTCCATACCCACCGCCCTACTGGGATCCGGTCGCAATGTGATCGCCGCTGAAGTCCACCAGGTGAATGGGACCAGCAGCGATTTGGGATTTGATCTGGCCTTGACCCTCGAGGGCGGGTCACAGCCGCCGCCCGAATTGCCCATCGTTAGCGTGGAGGCAGTCGATAATACGGCATCGGAATCAGGCGGGAATCCGGGCTTGTTCCGAATCAGCCGAACAGGACCCACGATAGAGTCCCTCCTTGTGACGCTGAACTACGGAGGAACGGCGGTCAATGGAACGGACTGCCTCATGTTGCCGTTCGACGTGGAAATACCGTCCGGCTCCAGTTCGGTCGATCTTACGGTGCAACCGATCGACGATGCCGCCGTCGAAGGCACGGAATCGTTCGTGCTCGTCCTGGTGGAGCCACCGTGCGCAGTCCAGAATCCGTCCGCGCCGGGCTGTTATCGCGTCGCAGCACCGGGCCAGGCCGTGGTGAACATTCTGGACAACGACGGCGAGCCGCCCCCGCCCCCGCCGGGAATTACGCTCATCGATTCCAACTCCGTCTGGAAATATCTCGACGACGGCAGCGACCAAGTCACCGCGTGGCGCGAGCCCGGCTTCGACGACAGCTTGTGGGCGTTCGGCCCCGGTCAACTCGGCTACGGCGACGGCGATGAAGCGACGATTGTGGACTTTGGTCCCGACCCGGCGAACAAATACATCACGACATATTTCCGCCACACGTTTGACCTCCCCGACGCTGGGTCCGTCACCAACCTCGTGCTTCACATCCTGCGCGATGACGGGGTGGCGGTCTATCTGAACGGCTTCGAGGTTTATCGCAACAATCTTCCGCCCGGCCCGATCACCTTTAACACATTGGCGCCCGCAGCTGTGCCGGATGAAAACGATTATCTCACTGCGACCATTCCGTCCTCGCGGTTGATCTCCGGCTTCAACGTCATCGCTGCCGAAGTCCACCAATCCAGTCCGGCCAGCAGTGACCTGGGGTTCGACCTTGCCCTGGTCGGCACGCTTGGGCCGCCCAATCAGCCGCCCACAGTCGTGGTGACAAGTCCTGCCGATGGCTCGGTGTTCCCCGACGGCTCGGCCGTTTTCTTCGCTGCGGAGGCATCCGATCCCGATGGCTTCATTACATCTGTCGAAATCCTTTTGGATGCAATGCAACCCTTCAGAGCGCCTGGGCCGGATGGATCGTCGCAAGGCACATGGTCGATGAGCCTCGAGCCCATTCAGACCGCTACTCACCGGCTCGCCGTCAAAGTCACCGACAACTCAGGGGCAGTGACTGTCTCGCCAGAGGTGCGCTTCAGACTGCAAGCCCCGCCTGACGAGGACCACGACGGTGTGCCGGACAGCCGCGACCAGTGTCCCGGCACGCCGCCCGGCGTCTTTGTCGATTCGAACGGTTGCGTGCTCGCTCCCTGTCTGCCCCGCGTCGAGTGGCAAGCCAGCTATGGTGGAAGCGGCATCGAGTTCCTGAACAGCGTGCGACAACTGCCGGATGGTGGATACGTGCTCGGCGGCTATTCCCATTCCGGGGACGATGGCAACAAGACGACACCACACCTCGGCAATTCGTGGGACTTCGACTGGTGGGTGGTTCGCACCGATCCGACCGGCGCCATCGTTTGGCAAAAGTCATTCGGTAGTTTCGGCAACGACGATTTGCTGGCCCTCGAACTGACAGCGGACGGGGGCTTTATTCTCGGTGGCTACCGCCGCGACGGCTATTTCGCCGCGACCCGGCTCAACGCACAGGGGGACGTCGTGTGGGATCGCGAATACGAAGACGGCGCGCTCTCCAGTATTCAGCAATTGCCCGACGGTGGCTTCATTCTGGGCGGATGGACCTACGCGGGTGGCGTTCCTGGCGACGACCCCGAACTCGGAGGTGGCGGAGGCACGAACTTCCGCATCATTCGCACGGCGCCGGACGGTGCAGTCATTTGGGACCGGCGCTTTGGCGGCAATGGGATCGATCAGGCCTACACGGTGCGCCAGACCACGGACGGCGGCTTCATCATCGGCGGCGCTTCCCACTCCGGAATCAGCGGGAACAAGACATCTCCTTTGCGCGGCTTTCAGGACACGTGGATCATCCGCCTCGATTCCGCCGGCACGAGGCTCTGGGAACAAACCTACGGCACAGCCACAGGCTTCGCTGAGGCCGCTGAGATACACCCGCTGGCCGATGGCACCTTCATTGTTGGCGGGACCCTCAACGCGCACTTTCACCTCATGCGCATCGCAGCCAATGGCGACGTGATTTGGGAAAACTCATTCGGCGGGGATGCCTGGAGCTTGCTCGCCAGCCTCGAATTGCTGCCGGATGGCGGCTTTCTCCTGGCCGGCCGAACGACTGAAGGCAGTCAAGGCACGAAGTCCATCCCGGGTTTCGGCGCGGACGATTATTGGATCGTCCGGCTCGATGCAAATCGGAACCAAGTCTGGGATCTCACGATCGGCGGAACGGCCAATGACTACCTCACCGCGATGACGCTCACGGCGGACGGCGGCTTCGCCGTTGGCGGACATTCCTTCTCGGGTGTGAGTGGCAACAAGACCTCGCCGATATTTGGAAGCACGGATTACTGGGTTGTGAAGCTTGAAAGACCGATCGACTGCGACGGCGATGGTGTGCCGGACGAACGGGATGCCTGCCCCGACACGCCGCCCGGTGCCATCGTCAATGGCGACGGGTGCGCCATCGCCCAGTTGTGCCCGTGTGCAGGGCCGTGGAAAAACCACGCCGAGTACATGGACTGCGTCATCCGCCATGCCTGGCAGTTCTATCGTGATGGACTGATCACGGCGGAGCAGCGCGCCGCGATCATCCACGAGGCAGCGCAGTCGGAGTGTGGCCGCTCGTCCCCACTGAAAGAAGCCGCGCGGGTCCATTTGCTTCCCCTGACGATGGAAGAGTGCCGGCGCGGCGGCCTGCGGGTGGTCGTCAGCCGCGATCCTGTGGGCAGTTGCACCATCGAAACTTCGACCGATCTCGTCCATTGGACCTTGTTGTACACACTGGATGCCGCGGAGCTCGGCAGCGAAATCGGCTGCCCACATTCTGTGGGCGAGGCTTCGCGGTTCTTCAGAGTTAGGCTGCAAACGCCGTAATGGTAACGCTTCCACAAAGAGTGTTCTCCCTGAGTTCCGAGTTTGCAGGAACGCAGGGAGATCTGCTCATTGCCACCCACGTGCCACGGAGTCCCGCTTTTCCGGCCGAGCGAAGTGAGGCAGTGGTGATGCGAATACCGCGCCTGACTCCTCACTGCAGCCGATAGGCGCTGGCGGTCCCGGTCACTAAGCCTGGTAGTTAGTCCACTCGGACCGTCCACCGGCCCGTCCTTGCAGCATTGAGCCGGGTCGCACTACGCTGCGGATTATGGCATGGATGTACTTAGTCGTCGCTGGGCTTCTCGAAGTAGGATGGGCGATCGGCCTCAAATATACCGCAGGCTTTTCGCGGCTCTGGCCGAGCGTGATGACGGTCTGCGCCATGATTGCCAGCTTTGTTGCTGGCTCAGGCGCTCAAGACCATTCCTGTCGGCACGGGCTACGCTGTGTGGACGGGTATCGGAGCGGCCGGCACGGCGATCCTCAGCATGGCGTTCCTCGGCGAATCGCGCGAAGCCTTGCGGATTCTATGTATCATGCTCATCGTCGCGGGCGTCGTCGGGCTCAAATTTGCGTCAACCGCAGGGCATTGAAACGCGCGTGAGCTTGTGGCGATTCCGTCCAGGCTGGCGTCCCCTCGCGCGGCCGATGCATTCGTTCCACACTCGCGTGGGACGACGATCATAAAGGCCATGACCCTGGAGTTGCGCAGGGATTTTCACGTTCTTCGCTCTCGTCGCGTCCTGTAATGTCCCCTCCATGCAAATCTCCTTCGTGGCTTTGATGGCTCGGCTCGCGGGCGTTTTGACCACCTTCGGAATTCACGCCTCCGCCGCCGATTGGCCGCAATTTCGCGGGCCGACGGGGCAGGGTCTCACGGAGGAAAGGGAACTGCCCCTGGAATGGGGCGGCAGGGAGAATCAAAACGTTCGCTGGCGGGTTCCGTTGAAGGGCCAGGGGCATGCGAGTCCGGTTGTGTCGGGAGACGCCATCTTCGTCTGCACCGTGGAATGGCCGACGGATTCCGGGCCGCGAGAGAAGTCCATGCCCGGGCATCACGTCGCGCGCTATCGCACGACGGACGGGCGATTGATGTGGGACACGGTGGTGCCGCCCGGGCCGTGGCTGAGGACGGATTTCCGCAGCGGACCCGGCGGCGGGTATGCCGCGCCCACGCCCGCCACGGACGGCCGCCGGGTCTTTTGCCTGTTCGGCTCGTCGGTGCTCGCGGCGATCGAATTCGACGGCCGCATCGCCTGGCGCAAGGAAATCGTCCCGCACACGTTCGACGTGACCGTCGGCAGCAGCCCGGTGTTGTTTCGCGACACGGCCCTCGTCTTCTGCGCGATGGCCAAGTCGAACGACTCGTGCCTCATCGCCTTCGACCAGGCGACCGGCGAGGAGAAATGGCGCGCAAAATTTCCGGACATGGGTTTCGGGCACAGCACGCCCTTGCGCATCGAAGTCAACGGCCTGCCGCAACTCCTCGTGCTCGCGTCGGGCATGGGGGTGAAGTCGAACGCGCTGCGCAGTCTCGACCCGGCCACGGGCAAGACGCTTTGGTGGTGCCGTGGCGCGGGGGATGCCTCCTCGCCCGTCTATGGATCCGGCATCGTTTATTTTGACAGCGGCCGCGGCGGCGCAGGCGTTGCGGTTTCGCCGGAAGGGGCAGGTGATGTGACGGAAACCGGCGTGCGCTGGACGATTCCACAGCTGCCCGAAGCCATCGGCTCGCCCATCTTCGTCGGGGGATATCTTTATCGGCTGCACTCGCCGGCCGTGCTGAAATGTTTCGAGGCGGCGACGGGCAAGCTCGTTTATGCCGAGCGGTTGGAGGGGCTATCGACGACGTGGGCCAGCCCGATCGCGGATGCGGCGGGACACTTGTTCTTCGCGAACGCCGGCAAAAGCTACGTGCTGCAGACCGGCCCGGAGTTTCGCGTGCTCGCGGTGAACGACCTCGGCGACGGAAACCACGCCTCGCCCGCGGTCGCGGATGGAAGCTTGTTCCTCGTTGGGGCGAAGTTTCTCCATTGCGTCGGGAGAAAACCGTGAGATGAAGATTAAGTCATTGCTACAACTCTACCCTACGCGGGACTTGGCAGATTCGCCCGTGTCAAAGTGGCTTGACTTAATGGCTTCAAGAACTGAGCCTGCACACAACTCCCATGAAGGCTCTACTCGTCCTGGCGTTTTCGTTGCTCCATTGGGTCGCGTTCGCCGCCGTCGCCCCGCCCACCATCCAATGGAAGTGCGGCAAGCCGTATGCCGACGGTTTTGTGGTGACCAAGCAGACGGGCGACGGAGGATACATCCTGGCCGGCGACATCCATGACGCACGCGACAACGTGGATTTTAACATCCTGCGGTTGGACGCGAATGGAGGCGTGCTCTGGCAAAAGACAGGCGGCTCCTACGAGGTCCGCTACGATGACTACGTGGCCGACATCACGCCCGTCTCGGGCGGCGGCTTTGTCGCGTTCATCAAATCGGCTTCGGGCCTGACTTCGTTGGACCCGAACAAAACCGACGGTTCCTTTGGCAATGATGACTGCTGGGTGATCCGTCTGGACCCCGACGGGAACACACTCTGGGACCACACTTTCGGCGCCAGCGGGGCGGACCACCCCGTCCAGATCGAGCAGTTGCCGGACAATGGCTTTGCGTTCACGGCCTATTTTTTTGATGGCACGGGCGGAAACCGTTCGAGCACGAACCACGGTCTATTCGATTGGTGGTTTGTCCGGCTGGATGCCAGCGGGAACAAAGTCTTTGAACGGTCCTTCGGCGGAACCGGCGACGACAGCCTCACGAAGTTTATCCGCACGAGCGACGGCGGGTTCCTGCTGGTGGGCCAATCCGGGTCGCCCGTGAGCGGGAACAAAACCAGTCCCCAGTACGGCCAGCATGACATTTGGGTCGTGCGCCTCGATGGGAAAGGAACCAAACTGTGGGACAGGACGTTTGGCGGCACGGAACATGATTGGGCGGCCGATGCGTGGGAGACAAACGGTTATTTCGTTGTGGCCGGCATGTCCTACTCCGGCATCAGTGGCAATAAGACGAATGCCGCAACTGGCGGCTGGCTTCTTGGTCTGGATCGAAACGGGACCAAGCTCTGGGAGCGGGCCGTCGCTGAGAATGAGTGCGCCAACGCCGTGGAGTATCCCCTGCTGCCTCGTCTCGACGCAGCGCGGCAAACCGCAGCAAGCATTAACAACCCCGGCTTCCGATTCGCACTCACTGGTTTCCCGAGCTTGACGTATGTCATCGAACGCTCCTCGGATTTGACCGTCTGGCAGCCCTTCAAAACCAACACGCTCATCAACAGCAGAGTCGAGATTGTTGATTTCAGTGCGGCAGGCTCGCCCCGTGCCTTCTACCGCGCGAGAGCGCTGCCGTGATGGGGTCAGCCATGGGTCAGCCATGGACGAAGAAAACGATGCCACGTTTTACTACGCAGTGGAGGAAAGTCAGAAACGCCGCCGCCTGACATAGCACTGGAGCCGTCGTGAAATCTCTCCAGCAACTGATTCCAATTCTATTCGTCGGTGTACTGTCAACTGGATGTATTCCTTATCGCTTCACCACTAGACCGGGGGCTTCGGGACGAGTCCTCGATTCCCAGACGCAGTCCCCTGTAGCCGGTGCGGTCGTTTCGCTTTCCGCGCAGAGTGGTCACGCTGCAGCGAAAACTGCACTCGACGGCTCTTTTCTCATTCCGGCACAGCACCAATGGTGGGTTTGCTTCATCGGGATGGATCCGATGCGATGGAGCGCGGAAGTCACGGTGAGTGCGGACGGATATGGCACTGCGAAGACGGGATTCATTGTCTTCGCCACTGGGCCCGGCGTTACTCGACTCGGAGACGTTCTAGTGGAGAGAGTCAAATGATGCCTCCTTCATGGAGGCTCCTTTCCCGTCTCTCACTTCCCGAGGCAGTAAAGCGCGCGATTGGAGCGAAGGAGCAGCCGCGGCCCGGCAATCGCCGGCGTGGAGTTGAAGACGCCACGATTGGATTCCAGCGTGTTGTCGGCGAGCTTTTCGAACTTGGGGCTGGCGGCGATGACAATCGTACGTCCGCCGCGACCGGTGTAAAAAATCTTCCCGTCTGCCAGCACCGGCGAAGCGTAAATCTGGCCCGGGGAGGGTTCGAGCCGCTCCTCGTACACGACCTCGCCGCTCTTGGCGTTGAGGCAATAGACAATGGCGAGGTTCTCATGCGCAAAGTAGAGGTGGCCTTCGTGCAGCAGGGGTGAAGGAACGTTCGAACCCTTGCCCGTCTTCCAGGCGACGTGGCTTGTAGTAACGTCACCGCGGCCGCCGGCGCGAATGGCCAGCGCGCCGTTGGGCGTGCGTCCGCCGATGACGTGGACGATGCCATTCTCCGCGACGGGCGTGGGGCACATGTACCAGTTGATGCCGCTGTCGGCGCTCCAGAGCGGCTCACCCTTGTCGGCATTGAAGGCGCGCACCTTCCGAATCATGGCGACGACGACCTCGTTGCCGCCATCGGGCGCGGTGACCAGGGCCGGGGCGTGCCACGAATCCTTGATGCCGCCCGCCCGCCAGACCTCCCTGCCCGTCTTTTTGTCGACGGCGACGAGTGACTCGCTTTCGATGCTGGCATTGACGAGCACGAAGTCCTTGTAGAGCACCGGCGACGCGGCGGAGCCCCAGCCGTTGAGTTTGTCACCGACCTTCGCTTGCCAAAGCTGCTTGCCGTTGTGATCGAAGGCGAACGCGCCGGACTTCCCGTAGAACGTGTAGATCCGCTCAGCATCCGCTACCGGCGTGCTGGAGGCGTAGCCGTGGTTTTCGCGAATGCGATCCTGCTCGGGCTGTTCGGCGGGTACGGCTGTGTCCCACAGGATTTTGCCGTCGTCGAGATTCAGCGCGAGGAGGTGGCGCTTGAGCGCGGACATTTCGCCCGGCTCGCGCGAGGACGTGGCGAAGCCGGTGAAGCAAGTGAGGAAGATGCGGTTTCCGATGACGATGGGGCTTGAAGCGCCAGGCCCGGGCAGGGCCGCCTTCCAGACGATGTTCGACGTGTCGCTCCAGTTCAGGGCCACGCCCTTTGCCTCGCCGCGACCCAGCGCGCCGGCGCCACGAAACTGCGGCCAGTCCGCCAGGGCAACGTCTGGCGCGAGCATCAACGCCACGCCGGCAAGGAGTGGCGCAAGGATCCGGGCGACGGGCGCGTGCGAAAGCAGCGATGAAGGAGTCATGCTGCGCAGTTTAAGACCGCGAATTGGGCTGGCAATTGAATTGCCGGCCGCGCGGTCGCAATCCCAGTTTGTCCGCCAACGGGATGTTCGTAGCCGCCGACGTGAGGAGGCGGATGACCCGTGCCCACGGTATCCGCCTCCTCACGTCGGCGGCTACAAACAAAGGATTTACAACCTTCTCACAGTCATTTGACAAAACGCATCGCAAGCGGTCGGAAACTGAATGCCATGAAACCACTTCTCGCCTCCGTTTTTGGGTTCCTGATCTTCGTTGCAACTTCGATCCAGGCTGCTTCCGACGCGGATGTCACCATCATCAAAGCGAAGAAGGTCGTCATCGAACAGGACGTGATTACGATCGTGGCCGAGGCGAAAACACGCATTACCCTGATTCAGGACGACTACGATCCAGCCTACAAAGGAACGATGTGGATGGGACGCCCGGTAACGCACGTTCACGTCAAATCCGACAAGGCCACGTTCATCATCAAGCGGCCCCGACAACCCGGGCTGGAAGCGGCGTGGCAGGAGTCATTGCAGGCGGCCAGGGATTTGCAGGAAGGCAAGGAAGTAGGGCGCATCGGTTATTACGCGCCCGATATGAGCATCAAGGGTAACCTGATTGATTCCATCACTGGTTTTGGTTATCTCTATGCAAAGAGAAAATGAATGGAACGCCTCATAGCCCGTTGAAAAACCCGCATCTTGTAAGCCTCAATCGCGGAACAGCCTGGGCGCGAAGTCATGCAGGCTCCGCCGCCAGGTCTGCCACTCGTGCTCGGTACCCGGCGAGGAGTAGAAGACATTTCTGATGCCGGCACGGTCCAGCATCTCGTGCATCGCAAGCGTGCTGGCGTGAATGCGTTCCTCCGCAGTGCCGGCGCCGAGCCAGAGCAGCTTCACCTTCCGGGTGAAGGCCGTTGCGTCGCGGAACGCGCCGTCATAGGCGGTCGCCACATCGAAGCCCTGGCGCGGCGGGCCGCTCATCGCGCCGATCCATGCGAACTGGTCCACGTGCCGGAGCGTAAGGTTGAGGGTCTGGCCGCTGCCCATCGACAACCCGGCCATCGCACGATGTTCACGAGCGATCCGGGTGCGGAAGTTCGCATCGATCATGGGAATCAGTTCCTTGAGCATCACGTCCTCGAACGCGGCGGTCGCCGCGGCGCGGTTGGTTCCCGTCGTCGTTCCAGCAAACGATGCATAGCCGGTGTCCACGACCACGATCATCGGCTTCGCCTTTTTAGCGGCGATGAGATTATCGAGGATGAAGTTTGCCCGGCCTTGTTCGACCCAACCGCGCTCGTTTTCGCCCGCACCGTGCTGGAGATACAGCACGGGGTAGCGCGTGCGCGTGTTCCTGTCGTAGTCCTGCGGCGTATAGACGTGGGCGCGGCGCCATTTGCCGGTGATGGCCGAGTGATACCATTGGGCGCGCACCGTGCCATGCGGCACGTCCGGCCTGGCGTCGTAGAAGTCCACGCCTGCTTCCGGCACTTCAATGCCGCTGGTTTCGCGCGCCCATCCGAAGAACGCGTAGCTGGCCGGGTCGTTCACGCGCAACCCGTCCACCGTGAACCAGTAGTAATGGAAGCCTGGCACGGCGGGCGGCGTGGTCACTGACCAAGTGCCGTCTTCGCCGCGCGACATTTCGAACGGTTCCCTGACAAGGCCCTGGCCGCCTTCCAGTTTGACCAGCTTCGCGTTCGGCGCTTTCAGCCGGAACGTCACGCGCAGATCGGGCGCGATGCGCGGATACTCAGCGTTTCCAACGCTTCCTGGGGCTGGCTTTCATTCCGGCGCCGCCTGTGCGAACAACGAAACGCACAACAGCGCCAACAAAGAGACAACGAGCTTTGTCTTCGCTGGATCCCGCAAGGTTTTCTCCTTCCGCTTACGTGAACTGTAGCCTCGTCGTCGCCGCCTCGGCATCCCAACCGCGCGTCGGGGCGCTGGTGATGGAAGAGACTTCCTTGATGGAGATCTGCCGGCCGCGGGTCTTCGGTCCTTTGACTTCGATCTCGGACGGGTCGCACGTCTGTTGATTGATCTTCTGGTACGGGGCTGGCTTGTAGCGGATGAACAGCTCCTTCGGAGTGTCCAATTCGAGGAACAGGATGCGCGACTTGGGCGGGATGCAGAAGTATTCCTTGTTCAGGATCGCGCCGCCAAAGGTGAAGCGCTTGAGATACGTGGCCTCGCGGTTCGTGTAGGCCAGCGTGAACACGCGCTCGCGCTCCGGCAGCCCGCAGTAAAACAGGTCCGGGCCGACAAAGTGCTTCTCCGGCAACTCGGTCACCTTGTAGTGGCCGTCCTTGAAGACCAGCAGCAGCTTGTCGAACTTGGTGCAGTCCACCTTGAACTCGTCGCCGGTCACTTTATAGCCCACATAGCCGCTCTCGCGGTCATAGGCGACCTTGAAGGCCTTGAAGGCGACTTCCTTCGCGTCCACTTCGTCATAACGGCTGGACCGGGTGAGGCGGGGATAGAGGGGGCCGTACTTTTCGAGGAGCCTTTCCAGGTGGGCGATCGCGTACTTCGTGACGTTTTTTAGATGACGCCGTGTTTCTTCGAGCTCGGCTTTTGTCTTCGCCATTTCGTCGCGGTGCTTTTGGATGTCGAAGAGCGAAATGCGCCGGATGCGGACTTGCAGGAGGCGCTCGACGTCCTCGGCGGTCAACTCACGAAGCATCTGGCGGCGGAAAGGTCGGAATCCTTCGTGGACAGCGGCGACGACCGCCTCGTTGGTCCGGCATTGTTCAATCTTCTTGTAGAGCCGTTCTTCGATGAAGATGCGTTCGAGCGTGCGGAAGTGCAGTTCGTCCTCCAGATGCTTCGCCTTCAATTCGAGTTCGCGCTTGAGCACGGCGACGAGTTGAGCGGTGTTCTCCTTGAGCACCTCGCTGACCGTGAGTTCGACCGGACGATTGTCTCTGATCACCACGATTCGGCTGGCAATCGTCACTTCGCAGTCCGTGAAGGCGTAAAGCGCGTCGGCCAGTTTTTCGGAGGACACTCCTTGCGGGGCCTTCACTTCGATTTCCGCCTCTTCGGCCGTGAAATCGTTTACCGAGCGCACCTTGAGCTTGCCCTTGCGCACGGCGTCCTCGATGGAGGCCATGAGGGAATCCGTCGTCGTCGTTGGAGGAATCTCCTTGATGACGACGGTCGATTCATCTTCGACCTTGAGTTTCGCGCGGACCTTCACCGTGCCCGTGCCATCGCGGTAATCGCGCGCGTCCATCAAGCCGCCGGTCGGAAAATCAGGGAGGCACTTGAAGGGTTGCTTCTTGAGGATGGCGATTTGCGCTTCGAGCAACTCGGGGAAGTTGTGGGGAAGGATTTTCGCCGCCAGGCCTACCGCAATGCCCTCGGCCCCGAGCATCAACGTGAGCGGCAGCTTGCAGGGCAAAGTGACAGGTTCGCGGTTTCGGCCATCGTAGCTGGGGACGAACTCGGTCACCTCGTCATTGAAAAGTTCGGCCCGAGCCAACTCGGTGAGGCGGCACTCGATGTAGCGCGGGGCCGCCGGAGGATCGCCAGTGTATATGTTGCCGAAATTGCCCTGTCCTTCGATGAGGTAACGTTTGTTTGCAAGCACGACCAGGGCGTCGCCAATCGACGCGTCGCCGTGGGGATGAAACTGCATGCAATGACCCACGACGTTGGCGACTTTGATGAACCGGCCATCGTCTTTTTCGCGTAGCGCCCACAAGATGCGCCGCTGCACCGGCTTGAGCCCATCGGCGAGATTGGGGATCGCCCGGTCGCGAATCACATAGCTGGCATACTGCAGGAATCCCGTGTCCACGCGGCGGTGGATGGGCAGTTCGACCTTGGTCGGCTCGACGACGCGCGCGGGGGCCGCGGGGGCGTCGGCTTCGAGGACGATATGTGCGCCGTTGCCGTTGCCATTACCGGGTGGCGGCGCGGGCGGGGGCGACGGCTGGCTGGATTTCTCCAACTTTGATTTCTTCGATTTACTCATGGTCCAAATACTCTATTGCAGCGCGACAAGCGCAAAGCATGGCGGCAGTCGCCGCCGAAGAAAAGCAATTCCACGTGCGTGCAGGCAACGAGAGGCGCATCGTGCCATTACCGCGATGCGGCGGACGGGGTAGTGGGGCAGGCGTCTCGCCTGTCACTGCGGGCGTCCCGCCCGCGTGGATGTTCGCGGGCGAGACGCCCGCTGCGACAGCCGAGACGGCTGCCCCACTACGAGGGCGGGTGTGCGCGATAGGAGAACCCGCCGGCTACGGTCCCAGAAATTTCCCCCGCAGGAACTCCAGGTGATGCCGGGCGGCCGTGGACTCGCCCGTCGCGCGGCGCATCAGTTCCGGCGGCAGCCAGCGCTGGCCTTGAGTGTGGATCTTTGCTCGCAGCCAGCCCAGCAGGCTTGCGTAGCGGCCCGCGCGCAGGTCGCCCGCCAGACCAGGCAGCTCCCGCATCGCGCTCGCCATCAGTTGGGCCGCGTTCAGGTTGCCCAGCGTGTAGGTCGGAAAATATCCGAAGGCGCCCTGGCTCCAGTGAATGTCCTGCAAGCAGCCGCGGGCGTCGTCGGGCACTTTGAGCCCGAGTATCTTCTCGAACGTCTCGTTCCAGAATGCCGGCAGGTCGCGCGGCTTCAAGTCGCCTTCGGTCAGCTTCAGCTCCACTTCGAACCGAAGGATAATGTGCAAGTCATACGTCACCTGGTCCGCCTCGACGCGGATGAACGATGGCGCCACGCGGTTCACCGCGCGAGTGATTTGTTCGGGCGAAAGCTTCTTCAACGCCGGGAAGTGTTTGCACGCCGGCCCGTGCCAGTGTTCCCAGAATTCGCGCGCGCGCCCGACGTGGTTCTCCCACAGCCGCGATTGCGATTCGTGGATGCCCATCGAGATGTCCTTGCCCAGCGGCGTGCCGTAATGCTCCGCAGCCAAGCCCTGGTCGTAGAGCCCGTGTCCCGCCTCGTGCAGCACGGCGTAGAGCGACTCCGTGAAGTTGCGTTCATTGTAACGCGTCGTCAGCCGGCAATCGCGCGGTCCCAGCCCGGTGCAGAACGGGTGCGTGGTCGTGTCGATGCGCCCGGCCTCGAAGTCGAACCCAAACGCCTCGGCCACCTCGCGATTGAACGCCTGCTGGGCCGCGAGTGGATACTCCCCGTCGAGCGCGTCCTCCGGCACACTCCGGCCCCGCTCCGCCGCCGGCCCGAGCACGCTCACGATGGCGGGTCGCAACTCGGTGAACAGGGCCTTCAATTCCGCCGCGCGCGCGCCGCGTTCGTGTCCTTCGAGCAACGCGTCGTAGCGGCACGCTTCATAACCCCAGTGGTCGGCCATTCGGCGCGTCAGTTCGAGCAACGTCTCCAGGTGCGGCTCGAAGCGCGCGAATTCCGAACGACTCCGGGAGTCCGCCCATGCGTCGCGGCCCAGTGTCGTGGCGCGGTTAAATTCCTCGACCAGTTCCGGCGGCAGCTTCGTCGCCCGGTCGTAGGCCCAGCGCCAATTGCGCACGTTTACCGCTTCGTCCGACTCTGGCGCGAAGCCGTGGTCCTCGCACGCCTTGATCCAGTTACCTACCTCAGGCGCAATAAATTGCCGGTGGCTCCACCCGCTGAGGAAGGCGGCTTGCTCGGCGCGGAAGGACAGCGCCGCCCGGGGCATGTAGGTTTCCTCGTCCCAATGGAGTAACCCGCTTGCGGCGTCGACGAAGGACAGCTCGCGGGAGCGGGCCAGGAGGTTCGAGTAGGGTTGGAAGGCGGTCGGCATTTTCATGGCCGAGCGAATGGTTTTGTTCCTTTACGGGACAGGGCCAAAGCCCACGGTTCCGGTGATGTTCGATTGGATGATATATCCAAACCCGACGTATTGGTCTGCGAATTTGTGAAGGCTGGTCTTGAAGGGAAGCCGTTGTCGGCTCATAGACTCCGGATAGATCCCATCCCACAGGCCTGAGGCTGCATTGAGGGTGACCGTCAGGCCCGCAGCATTGGTCATTCGCCGCTGGGCGGGATTCCAGGCGACGGCGTTGGTGGTGCCAGGTGTTGGGAGCGCTCCCACGGCAACCGCGCTCGAGGGCATGGCCGCGAGGGCGTTTGTGAGTTCATTGAAGGAATAGCGGGTGCCGAAGCCAGCCAGGAGATTGGTGAACCCGCCGGGATTCCGTTTGTCCGTTGGCCGCGTGGGTTTGGTCCAATTCAAAATAGCAACGAGCTCCGTATAAGGAATGTTCGTGAACATCAACCAGCTAAAGACCGAGCCCTTGCTGCTGTAGAGCGGTTGCTGGAGCGGAAAGAGGCCGTCCTTCGAGACTGCTCCTTTGGCGGAGAGCTTTGTGCCATCGGCGAGGAAGCCGCTCAGCTTCAGGTTCCCGTTGGTGTCGGCGTTGAAGGCGGCGAGGCTTGCGCCGGCGGGTCCGGGGACGCCAGCCTCCGGCATCAATGAGAGCGTGTATTTGCCGGCGTAGGGTGCCGCGGGATTCGTGGCGGATTTGGGCTGGGTCCGGTTCGCAATGAGTTCGGCGATGCGAGTACCTTCGGCAATCGGTCCGGTGATCCGTTCGGTGCCGTTCGTGAGGTCAAGGCAAAGTGTGACGAGAAGCTGGTTGGTGGCGCTGAGGCGGACGATGTTCGTGGCTTTGCCGTCGAGCGCAAACTGGCCGCTGAACCGGAGCGTGCGTCCGGCGCGGCGCAAGGTGGCGCTGAATGTGCCGCGCTGGGCGAGCTTCGC
>Ga0184635_10000023_pt1 | contig 24772 bp, 22 predicted proteins | sample PLM3_30_b2_FD_133147 | JGI IMG/M metagenome (GOLD analysis project Ga0184635, IMG submission 133147) | Groundwater sediment microbial communities from an aquifer in East River, Colorado, USA - PLM3_30_b2 | ecosystem: Environmental > Terrestrial > Soil > Riparian zone | place: USA: East River...
ACAACGGTAGTAGAAGAATGGCAGCGGGAACGTATCCCCCGGTCTATTGGAGCTATTACTGAACGTTTACGTCGGATACCCGAGCTCAAGGCAAGCATACACCCTGCAGGTCCGAATCATTATGGTGAAGCTGAACGCGGCATCCTGGCACTTGTGAATCCGGAACGATTGCGCCGAATTCTTACAAAGATGTTAGATGAGAATGAATTTTTCGGTGCACATGGCATTAGAGCAATTTCCAAATTCCACGAGCAGCATCCATATATAGTCAATATAGGCGACCAGGAGTATCGCGTTGATTACTTGCCGGCCGAATCAAATACAGGAATGTTTGGTGGCAACTCCAATTGGCGCGGACCTGTATGGATGCCTGTGAATGTAATGATCATTCGGGCCTTACTCAATTATTATGTGTATTATGGAGACAACTTCAAGATCGAATGCCCAACTGGTTCCGGAAAGTTGATGAACCTGTTCGATGTTGCTAAGGAAATTTCTGAACGGCTCAGCAACATTTTTTTGCGGGATGAAAATGGCAGAAGACCTGTATATGGTGGTTCCGAAAAATTTCAGACTGATCCCAATTGGCGTGACCTGATACTCTTTTACGAATACTTCCATGGCGATAATGGTGCCGGACTTGGCGCCAGTCACCAAACCGGTTGGACGGGAGTTGTTGCAAAGCTTATTCAGTTATTTGGAATGTTGGATGCAAAACAACTACTGGAAGGAGGGAAGCAATCTGCATTTAATCAAAAGAGTGACAACACAAAAAAACAAAATGAAGAATCCCCGATATCCGTCGCTTTATCAAATTAATACCCGGGTATGGATCACAGATATAGCAACCAGGATCGGAAGACCTGCAACACTTGATGACATTCCGGATAATGAATTGGATCGTTTAGCAGAAATGGGTTTTGACTGGATATGGTTTTTGAGTGTATGGACTACTGGTGTGGTGGCACAAAAAATTTCCCGTAACAATCCCGAATGGCGACATGATTTTGAAAATACTTTACCTGATCTCCAGGAGAAAGATATTGCAGGTTCAGGTTTTGCGATCACGGGTTATAATGTACATCCTGATCTTGGTGGGGATGAAGCTTTGAAACGATTACGTGAAAGATTGCAAAAACGCGAACTTAAGCTGATGCTCGATTTTGTACCCAATCACATGGCACCCGATCATCCATGGGTCTATGATCATCCTGGTTATTTTGTTTCAGGAACTGTAAATGATCTAGAAGAAAATCCACAGAATTATACCCGGATAAAAAGAAGTAAAGAGGATCTGATACTTGCTTACGGTCGTGATCCATATTTTTCCGGCTGGCCAGACACAGTGCAATTGGATTATAGTAATCCGGAAACTGTAAAGGCAATGAGCAAAGAACTTTTGCGGATCTCGGGCCAATGCGATGGAGTAAGATGTGATATGGCCATGCTTATTCTTCCTGAGATCTTTGAAAAGACATGGGGTCGTAGGGCTCAATCCTTCTGGCCTGCAGCTATAAAAAAAGTTCGTGAACAAGATCCTGAATTCTGTTTCATGGCTGAAGTTTACTGGGATCATGAATGGACACTTCAGCAACAGGGATTTGATTATGCTTATGATAAAAGACTTTATGATCGTTTACGGGAAGGTCATGCAAGAGCAGTGAGGGAGCATTTTTATGCAGAGCTTGAATACCAGGATAAGCTTGCCCGCTTTCTTGAAAACCATGATGAGCCAAGAGCTGCGGCAACATTTGATCAGAAAGATCATGAAGCTGCTGCAGTGATAACATTCTTATCGCCGGGATTACGATTTTTTCATCAAGGGCAATTTACAGGGGGAAGAAAACGCATCTCACCACATTTGGTCCGGGCTCCACATGAACCGATCAATACGGAGCTGCAAAAATTTTATGGATCACTTCTCGATGTACTTAAAAAATCTATTTTTAGAAACGGGAAATGGTGTTTGCTGACATGTGTAGCGGCATGGGAAGAAAACAACTCATGGGATTCTTTTATTGTATTTGCATGGGAAGGAACTGAGGGCAACCGTGTATTGGTTTGTGTAAATTATTCATCGCGATCAGGGCAGTGTTATGTGCGCCTTCCATTTCCCGGACTAGCAGACAAACTATGGAGATTTGATGATCTAATGAGTGAAGCCAGTTATGATAGAGAAGGAAATGATCTGCTAAGCAATGGACTTTACCTGGATATGCCTGCATGGAGTTATCATGTCTTTGAAATAAAAAATTTAAAATGAAAAGGACATGGCGGTGCCGGTTTGCTAAACGGCCTTAAGGCTTATGAGTTCTACAAGTTACCCCCATCACGTACTATTACGAAAACTACACCATAAATAATCCACTTTGGCTTCGCTTTTGCCCAAAAGCTTTTGATATTTTGCACGACTATGTTTGTCCCGATCCGACCAGCCAAAACTTTTTTTGGACTGTTTATACTTTGTATATTCTGTTCGGATCTTGCTGGCCAGGACTCTGTTATAGTTGCGATCCAAAAAGCAAACGCTGTTCCTCCCGCAATAAAGTTTCCCCGGGGCTCAACAATTGCACATTTACCAGTTTCAACATCAGGAAATGTAAAGACTTCTCCAGTATTGCAAAATCTTCACCCCTTACAAAATCTACCGTCAGCAAGAACGCAAACGTTGGGGAATGCTGCCTGTACGGATTCATCCTTTTTAAAAATATTTGAAGCAGAGAACCGTGCCTATAATTATTTTACTTCAGCTAAAACGAATGATGGCGGTATTGTGCTGGGTGGATATGGCCGAAACAAACTTATTGGGCCTCCCTATACATGGTATAGTGTGATCTCGAAATTTGACAGCATTGGCGGTCATATTTGGTCCAAAGAATTACAAAGTGAAGTAATTCCTGGTCTGGGTTTATATATAGAAGGCATATCTGTATTATCAGACGGAAGTATCATTGTTTCAGGCGTACATGAAAATCCTTTATCAACTTCACCACCCACAGTGAACGAAGATTTTTTTATGGCAAAGCTGACAGCAACAGGAAATCTTGTTTGGTTAAAAACTTTTCATTCGCTGATGGGCAATGGTTGCACTTCAACGAATGTGCGGTATGCGTGGGTGGCCGAAGGCGCCAATGGTGATCTTTATGTGGGAGCCACAATACCTAATTGTCCTGAACCAAGATATTTGGCAGTGTTTAAATTAAATAGTGCAGGTAATATTAGCTGGCAATACAATTTCACAGGACATTTTACAAGAGCTTATTGCATGGGTATCTTTTATGATGGTTCATATATTACAGTCGTTAATCGGGGTGACGGAACAAATTCATATTTGTATGCTGCCAGCGTTGACCTGGTGCGGCTTGATGCGACTACCGGCGCTTATGTCTCACATAAAAGTTGGGAACCCGATCTGCCCATTCCTTCAAATTTCCAGGCAAGTTTTTTGAACTGGACTCCCACGGTTGTACGACTCAATAATGGAAACTATTGTGTTTACGGAAACACATTCGGAGATTTTTATAATCCATTCAGCGAGAACCTGCCTCATTTTTCTGTGATCGAATTCAACAGCAATTATGATTTTGTAAAAGGATATACGATCAATTCTACATTGTCCGATAATGCTTATGAAAGCAAGATAAAAGTTGACCGTTTTGGCAAAGTGATTTATGGCCTGTCGGTACAGTTAAATTATCCCGTTGAGTTCAAGTATTATGGAATTGCAGATAACGGCACCATTCTGCATCAACGAAAAAAGCAAATCAATGGTTTGGGGACGTTTTATGATAACGCAGAGCTTTTTGATGATGGGTCGGTGGTTTATATAAATAACCTCTCGACAATAAACCAGGATAATTTTTACTTGTATTATACATTGATGCATGTTACTGATACAAGCAGTGAATGCCTCGGAATGATCGATAATTTTTCAAATACTGTTCCAATAACATACAAGCCCAATAGCTTTGCCTGGACCGCTCCCAACCCTAATCCGCTTATCAGCACCAATAATCAAAATAATAGCGTGGTGCCAATTAATTACACAGCAGCGCCGCCCTGTTATCAAAAAACATTTTGTGACACATTAAAGATCCATGGCACTGCAAATTCATGTGACCTCCAGCAGGATTTTACATTTACTGCTTTTAAAAATATTCAATGCGGTGCAGAAGTGAACTGGTTTATTGATACTGCTGTTCTCCAGTCATTCCAGGTTGTTGATGACACAACAATAGTGTTAAAGTTTGATCAGGCCTGGCAGGGATGGTTATATGCAAGAATGCAAACGTCATGCGGCGAGTTTTCTGATTCAGTTTTGATCACTATATACGATTCACCGGGTCCCGTGAATATAGGGCCCGATACATCCATCTGTCAATTAAATTCCATCACATTAAATGCACACCGGGGTTATGCCACTTATCTTTGGAACAATGGAGCAACAGATTCACTTATTACTATTACAGGCCCGGGAACCTATTATGTAGATGTAACTGATGCTTGTGGAAATTCTTTTGCCGATACTGTAATAATATCATTAGCTCCACCGGTTCCTATCTCAATTGGCCCTGACAGAGCAAAATGTAATTCAGATACACTGCAGTTGCAGGCACCTCCAGGATTTATAAGTTATGCATGGTCTCCTGATTATAATATAAGTGCAACAGACATACAACAGGTCATCATTAATCCTGCAGTTGATACCGCGTATACAGTAAAAGCAGAAAAAACACCGGGATGCTTTGCGTATGATACTGTTCATATCACTGTCCACAACTCAGCACCAATAGATCTTGGGTCCGATCAGAGTTTTTGCGCAGGTGACAGTTTAGTATTGGATGCAGGAACAAGTTTTACGCAATATCAATGGAGCAATGGAAATATTACGCAACAGATCACAGCTCATGCAGCAGGTACTTATTCGGTTATTGGGATCACTGCAGAAGGATGTAAGTCGTTTGATACTTTAACTGTTTTGAATGTTTACCCGCTTCCGGTTGTTTCTCTTAACAAGGACTCAACTCTTTGTACTGGTGATCAAAGAACTTTAAATGCAGGAAGTGGTTTTATAAATTATACCTGGAATACCGGCAGCAATTCTCCCTATATTATTGTAGACAATATTGGTGTTTATTCGGTAGTCGTTACAGATATTCATGGATGTAAGGGTGCAGATACAACAAACATCACATTGATGTTTCCTCAACCCAATAGATTTCTTGGACCTGATACTTCAATTTGTCCTTATGGAGATATCCAATTAAAAACAATGACCTCTTTTGATCAATACTTATGGAGTACAGGTGGCACAGCTTCAAGTATTATAATAAAACAACCAGGCCTGTATTGGTTACAGGTTAAAGATGATAAGGATTGTGTTGGAAAAGATACCATTATTGTAAATCCAAAAGATTGTGGTAAAGGATTTTTCGTGCCAACTGCTTTTACACCAAACAATGATGGCAAAAATGACCTGCTAAAACCTATACTACTTGGCAATGTGAAACAATATCGTTTCTGGATCTACAATCGTTGGGGTGAATTGATATTTGAAACAAATGATCAGACAAAAGGATGGAATGGCATGTACAAAGGACAACCTCAAAACAGTGGTGCTTTTGTATGGAGATGTATGTATCAATTCGAAGGCGAACAAGTAAAGAATGATGGAGGAACATTTGTTTTGATCAGGTGATAACTTTTAATGCATCTATTATTTATTGAAACATGCTAAGCTTAAAATAACCCAGGTTCATTTCATCATCAGGAAGTGAATTAGCAGGGGACACCAGTAAGCTGTATTTTTCTTTTGCGATGACAGGCAATATATCTGCTATTTCGTAGACATCATCAACATCTACTCCGAATTTATCGTCAATATGCGAAGTAGCTCCTTTAAAACCTGTATGCTTAAAGAAAGCAGTTTGTTTTGAAATATTTACTGCTTCTGCTTTATCAGCTGCTGCTATTATCATTTTATAATGAAATTCTTCAAACTCATTTTGTTTATAGCCACCAAGATTAATAAAGAATAATTTGAAGGAACTGTTTTGCTTGCTTTCATTTTTTAAAACGACTTCTACTTTATAACCATTCACACTCGTTACTTCACGCCATGCATCAAAATGCAGTTTATTATTGCCAGGCCAGAAGGCTTCTACACCAGGGATCAGATCTTTTATGCTATCACCGATGCCAAAGAAAACATCATGTTGTTCGATATTCCGTTCGGGTGGACTGGCCCCGATCAATAACATAAAAAGCTTTGACACGACTAAGAATTTGTTTGAAGTTAAATACAAAAGGCACAAATACTTTGCATCTTGGCGATTTCTTTGCGGCTTTGGGTGAAGTCTTTTGGATATCAGGCCATCGTTCCAGAAAGTATCTTGATCAATTTCTCTGCATCAATATTTCCACCGGAGATCACACAAACAATTTTTCCAGTTCCTGCTTTACCGGTTAATGCTGCAGCAAACGAAGAGCCACCGGCTCCTTCCGCGATCACCCGACATCTTTCCATCAATAATTTTATTGCATCTGCAATTTGTTTCAGGCTTAAAACAATGGAGCCATCAACGAGTTTACTTACTAATGGCCACATTTCAGTCAGAAGACCAGCACTTCCCATTCCATCTACAAAACTTGGAATGTATTCTACTTTCACTGGTTCACCGGAGGCAAGGGATGGTGCAAGCGGCGCTGCAGTTTCTACTTCTGATGCAAAAACTTTTACACCAGGTTTAATTGTTTTAATGGCGGTTCCAATTCCGCTTATAAGTCCACCGCCACCATAAGGAACGATCACTGTATCCACATCGGGAAGATCTTCTAGTATTTCCAAACCAACGGTTCCATTGCCTGCAATTACAGATGGATCACTTACGGGATGAACAAACAATCCTTTTATTCCTTCTCCGAAGGAGTCCTTTGGGACAAACTTTTTTGTTACAAGCACCTGCCACCAATCATTGAACGGGATCTTTATAAATTTTGCTCCAAGTCTTGTGATCGCATCCAGTTTTGTTTGTGGTGCATGATCGGGAACGATCACGGTACAGGGGATATTCATCATTCGTGCATTCCATGCAACACCCTGCGCCATATTACCTGCGCTTGCAGTATATACTCCGTCTTTCAATAATGACTTATCAGCAGTACTTATAGCATTGTATGCACCTCTTAATTTAAAAGAACCGATAGGTTGTAAATTCTCCAGCTTCAAATAAATTTCTCCCGGAAGATCGTCACCATAAAAACGAATAAGGGGAGTGCGGTTTACTTTTCCTTTGATGCGTTGCTGTGCATCTTTTATATCCTGCAGCGAGACAGATATCTCTTTGTGTGTCGCTATCATTTATTAGAATTTATTTTCTGGTAGATATGATAAGCCGAAAAAATATCTTCAGCTGCAATGCCTAATGATTTAAAAACAGTGATCTCATTATCATTCTCTCTCCCTTTTTTTGTTCCTGATAGAACTTCACCTATCTCCGCTTTTACATGTTCGTCATTTAGAGCCCCTTCTTTTTTCGGGATCAAAAAATCTCCCGCTTCATTAAAAAGCGATTCATAACGATCAGCGAATAATTTTGATTTGATCATTGTAGCTGTATCTAATTCTCTTGCTGCAGCCGTGCTGGAGCCAACTGCATTAATATGTGTGCCTGCCGCGATCCAATCTCCTATTATAACAGGTTCCTTTGATGCCGTAACTGTGCAGATAATATCAGCATGCTCAACGGCCTGCTGCACATTTTTCTTTATATGAATAGGTAAGTTGTATTCACCCGACAATTCATTAACAAGATGCTTTGCATTTTTTTCACTACGGCTCCAGATATTTATCTGTTTTATATTTCTTACCAGCAGCATAGCTTCAATATGTCTTTTTGCCTGCTCACCAGAACCAATGATCGCAAGTGTTGATGAGTTTTCTTTTGCTAATAATTTTGTTGCTACAGCGCTGGCAGCTGCGGTCCTGATAGCCGTGATCTCTAATGCATCGAAGAGCATAAGTGGTTGCCCATGCTTTGCATCAAACAACATTACTATCCCCTGGTGAGAAGGAAGACCCGATTCACTGTTAGCATGAAATACGGTGATCACTTTAATTCCCATCACCCCAAGCATAGTTGCATGACCCGGCATCATCCCCAGTACACCACTACCATCCGGAAGCCGCATGATATTACGTAAAGGCTGCAAACATTCTCCAGCTGCCAATGAACGAAACATTTTTTCCATTACGGAAATACATTCGCTCATCGGCAATAGTGATGCGATCTTTTCTTTAGTGATAAACAAAGGCTCCATTCTATTAACTATTTGCGAGTAGTTTATAAAGATAGAATTTTTGGAGTGGTTGAATTTGCGTCTTTGCAAAAGGATATTGTTTTGTAATTGACTGGGACTATCTGTACCTTAATAAACTAAAACTCTGATTATGAAACAGACTACCATTCTTTTTACAATTATTGCATGCATTACACTTTTTGCGTGTAAGAACCCGCTGAAGCCCGGACCTGGAGCAGCGCCATCTACTTTTGTAGCAGCTGACTCTCTTCCCGGAACTATTGCAGATTCAATGATCGCTCATTTCCTTGATACGGTGCTGGTAAATCACAGCCTTGATTCAATTATTAAACAGGCTACGCTGTATAATTCTGACCTGGACAAGATCTTTAAAATTAAAAAGATAACGCGGATAAGGTTGTTGGCTGCGGCTTATCTCAACACTGACCCGATAATTGCCCGCAGGAATAGACTTACCATAATTGTACAGCTGAAACAGGGATATAACAGCAATTATTATTCTTACGACATACAGAGTTTTGGAGACGACCGCCTCTGTCCGCCACCTAATGGCTGCTCGACGTACGGTGAATAAATTATAATACAGCGGTATCTTCTTCTATTCCATCAATGGTGGCTTCCGTCGGTTTTTTCTGATGTTGCCACCATTTTTTTATTGAAAATGTATATTTCTTTTTTCGGGAGTGTAAATAACTGATGGTTTTGTGTTCCAGGAAATGTTGCAGAGGTACCAGCAAAGCGATCAAAACTATTTTTATGAGCCATATCTGGAGAGGCTGACCATGTGTAAGATCATGAAGAAATGGATCGATCAGCAAAACAATAAACTCAAATAAAGAGATAAAGGCAAAATAGCCGAGCAGTTTGATCGTAACCTTTGAGATCGGGAACATACCGAGTACAATGAGGAAGAAAAAGATAACTGTGATGAATACGGTAATGGCCATATACTGAAGATTTCTTTTTACCAGTTTTTGCGCAGCAATTGCCTCAAGTTCTTTTTCATGTCTTTTTTCTTCATTACCTAACTCAATCAATGCTATATCCTTTTGGCTAGCGAGTTTTTGCAGGCTATCTTTTAAAAGAGCACCTTGCCGGGAATAATAAAATGCTTTTTGATAATCTCCGATTTGTCCGTATAAGGTGCTTAATACATCTGAGTAAGCAGCGGCTTTAGCCGGGCTGTTGATCTGTGTTTTTAATGCAAGAGCTTTTTCATAATATGAAATCGCCATCCTGGTATTTTGAAGATTTGAATAACATTCACCGATTTCTTCATAAAGAGCCTTACGATTTCTTTCATTGAAATCTTTTTCAAAGCCTGGTTGAGCCATTTGCAGGTAATAAACAGCCGAGTCCCATTTATTGGCATAATGGTATACAGAGCCTATATTCATATAGTAAAATGGCATCCCGATATTAATATAGGTTTGGTTCAGATCCGGATTGTTATTTAAAAAATTTAATGTGCTGTCGCTGTTTTTCACAATAACGGTATAATACCCAAACATGAGTCCTTTGGCCCGTATATAATAATACTCCAGATTCAAAGAGTCGGATAGGGAAAGAGCTTTCTCTATATAAAATCGTTCATCGGTTAATCTTGCCAGGTCAATATAATCTTTAACCAATCCTTCTCCGTTCTTATACTTTTTATTCAGTGTAACACTTCTTAATAAATATTCTTTGGCTTCCAATATATTTTGAAGAGATATATAAAGTTCAGAGAACCGGTGATATACTTCTGATTGTAAGAAAATATTATCCGCATCGACGGCATTGTCGAAAGCAGTCGTATATGTTTTGAAAGCTAAAAGAGACTCTCCTTTTGCCTGGTAGGTGTCGCCTAATTCTATGGCAGCTAGTATTTTGATTGAATCATTTTTGATATTCAGGGAGGATGTTAATGCAATATTTGCATTGTAAAAAGCTTTGTCAAGTTCAGCTTTTTTCCGATAAAGAGTTGCAATACGGATATAAGAAAGTATTACATAATCTTCACGTCCCGTTATTTTTGAATAGTCTAATCCTTCATTTACAAATTGTAAGGCCCTGTCAAATGTTTCCTTCCTGCCCCAGCTGCTAATGTTCATTATAGCATTACCAAAAAATGCAGTAAAAAAAAGATTCTTGTTTTGTGATATTTCAGCAATTTTTAATTGCTCCTGCAAAACACTGTCACCTTGCTTGTCAAGCTGGTATATGTAGTAATACTCGGCCAATTTTCCGCAAGCCACTACCTTATCAGAATCGCTGGCAGCCGTGTTGTAAATAGTCATCAGACTATCTATTTTATGAGAAAACTGGGCAACAGATGTTCCATGAAAAAGGGAAGTAGAAAGGAGTGCTATTAGAAAAAATCTTTCCATAAAAAATTTTTAGGAAAGTAAACCCATCGCTCTTATCAAATATACAATAAAAAGCCCCATGAATTAGTAGTGTTTATCTATCGAAGAAGGACAAATTAATCATAGTGCATGTAATTGAATAAGAGTTCTTGGATGCCTTCAATGGCCGAGGTGGCGCGATATACCATATACTTGCTATTTTTTCGCGGCATAAGTCGAGTAATTTTATTAAACGCTTCCACACCCAATACAAGACTTCACAATGGCAATGACTAGAGAGCATTGATCCGATGATTCCCTAAAGTTTAGAAAGGTATGCATCATCATCTTTAAACAATGATGTCATGCAAATTCAGTCATTTATTAACTATAAACTACAATTTATGAAAAAGCTATTCAGCACTTTGTTTCCTGTTTTTATCTTTTCCATCGTTGTTCTTTTCTCCTGTAAGGCGAAGGTTAGTGACGACTATGATAAAATTGTAAGCGACATCGCAATCAAGCCGGAATTTGCGAAGAACGCTCCTGTCGCAGATCATGTAACTCTTCAGTTCCTCGATAAACCAAACAAATGGGGAAACTTTCGTGTGACCGCTAACCTGGGAGGTCAGCTAAAAGATCAATACTTAGCTTATGAGGTCGATGATCAGAAAATTGTTTTGAGAGACGATGGTAAGGGAGCTGATTCGCTGCAAGGCGACGGTATTTATTCCGTCTATATCAATATCGATACAAGTGAAGTAAGAGAAATGATCAGCCAGCAAAACCTGGCTATTGCCCGTGCTAACCAGATAGAATCTAACCAAAGAGATATGACAAGTCTTTTAAAGATTGATCGGAGAGATACCGGTAGGACCGCGGCTTTTCGTACTTTATTACTTAATGATCCTAATTTTACTTTTGAGAACAGGCATGTAAAGTTTGACAAAAAGAATGTTTCTACATTTGATTTTGAATCTGTATTTAAGCTCAGAAGGCCAATCGATATATTTCCCCGCTTTCTCTGTCCGCCACCACCTGCCGACCTTATCCCAAAAAGCTTAATGATCACGGATCTTAGTGTAATTGAAGATCCCACCCGTACATGGAATTCAGCTGCAGGTACAGGAAATAAAACAGGAGCCTGGACATTCAACAATATCATCAACAACATGGTGAATAAAAGTGCTACGGGCAAGACAGCAACTGAGTTCATGTTGACATGGTTGAAAACATGGGGAAATAATATTCCATTAAATGGCGACAATGCAGGAGCAAGAGCTTCGATTAATGCGCTAATTAATAACTGGCAACAAAGAAGCCTTGGTAATGGATTACCTGCTGATACATTAGATATGGCAGAAGCACCAGTAAAGCTGCTTGCTATTGTAAACAGGGTAGACCTAAGAGAAAATACAGGTTATAGCAGTTCCAATGCCGGCGAAGGAAGATTTGTGTTTGCAGTAATGAATTCAACGATAACATCTATTTCTAATTCTCCATTACCTTTTACCATAATTTTTGAATATGGTATAAACAGGAAATCCTGTAAATCCGTACAGAATTGGGGCCAGCAATGGTATAACCTGCATATAAAGGCATTTGGCGATCCTGCTTATAATACGGCATTGCAAAAAATTACAGACCAGTTTGTGAATGCTAATGCAGATCCTTCAAAACCTAATGGGAGTACATTGAACCAGATAAGGACAAATGAAATTGCTTTAAGCAGTCCATGGCAATTAAGAGAATTTAATATTGATGCTGGCACTCATTTGCTCAAGCTGGTAACTGTGAAAAAAACACCGCGAGATAATCTAAATGGCACGGCAGCTATCGCAGATTTTATCAATGCTCATTGTGCCGCAATACTTGCCAATAATTATGATGTGAACGATGTAGAGGGAGGACAACCTTTCCTTGGCGCAAAATCAGAGGTTAGTGGACCTGTATGGAATGCACCGGGAATAACTTGTGCAGATATAGATAATACAAGACATATATTTTCACTGAATACCTGCAACGCCTGTCATGGAGGAGAAACGTCAACCGGGTTTACTCATGTAAATACAGTTCCGTTCGGAATAGAAGCCTCATTATCGGGTTTTCTTAATGGTATAACGGTTATAGATCCTATAAGTGGAACATCACGAACTTTTGCTGATCTTCCTGACAGGGCAGTAAAGCTGCAACAGTTAGTTTGTATGTCATGCAAGAAATTCTTTCCGCTTGTATTTAAAGCTAATGTAATGACGCATTGATATTTTGTGAAGAATAAAGAATGGGTTAAGCATATCATGTTCCCCGGCTATGTTTGGCATAGCCGGGGACGTTATTAAATGATAGTTTTAGTTTGCAAGTAGATGCTGACGAACGTATGATAAAAGGTGATGTTCGTTATCGCTTTGTGATCGATATGCTGAATTTTTAAAAGAATTATCCTGGTAAAAAAGCGCAACTTAAAGAAGGCACATGTACTACAGGCCGACCATTTTCATATAGTCGTTTTTTCTTGCTTCGATCGCGGATGCAGTAAGGTCTACGAGTTCGTCAATAAGTGTGAGATCATTTTGTGTTGGTTTACGGGGCTCTTTATAATATACGGCAAATGTCCCCAGCAATTCACCGTCTGCACCAAATATGGGTGTTGACCAGCAGGAACGCAGATCTTCAACTAATGCATACGATTTATAATCCTTCCAAAGCGGATCAATTGCAATATCATCCACAATTATTTGTTTGCGAAAAAATGCCGCGGTGCCACAAGACGCCGCAGTGGGTCCAGCTGAAAACCCATTGACCGCAGTGTTATAATGATCGGGAAATGAAGGTGCGGCGCCTATAAATAACTGGTTTGTTTTCTTATTATATAAAAGTATGGATGTTAAAATATCGTTCTCGCTTTTATATTCTATCCAGGTCACAATATCTACAAGTATCTCTTTCAGTTCCTTTTTACTGTCCAACATCTCCTCCACATCTGCTTGCAACAGCTGGGAATCCACCATTAGTATCAGATCTTCTGTAGCCTGGCTCATAATAAATATTAGTACCCTAAAGTTATAGTTTTAATAACAATCGGTGAAAAAGCAAATATGATTTTTTTATCTCCTTTCAACCTTTTGATTGCAGAGGCTCCTGCACTCCTTCAGGATCGGGTATGTTAAGCTCATTTGTCGGAGACTGGGTAACCATGCCAAAATCAAATTGCATATCATTGAGTTTGCGGTAAAGACCGTTGTGACTCATGAGTTCGGTATGTGTACCCGCTTCGCTTACAATTCCTTTATCTATCAGCACAATTTTATCTGCATTGCGGATGGTGGAAAGCCGGTGTGCAATAACAAAAGATGTGCGGCCTTTCATCAGGTTATCCAGCGCATCCTGCACCAACTGTTCACTTTCGCTATCCAATGAAGAAGTGGCTTCATCTAAAATCAAAATGGAAGGGTCCTTTAAAATCGCACGAGCAATGGCAATACGTTGGCGCTGGCCGCCACTTAATTTTATTCCCCGCTCTCCAACGATCGTTTCATACTGCTCAGGAAATCTTTTTACAAACTCATGTGCATTGGCATTTTTAGCGGCAGCCATAATTTCTTCATCGCTTGCATCGGGTTTTCCGTAAGCAATATTTTCTTTGATGCTTCCGCCAAATAAAATAACGTCCTGTGGTACAAAAGCCATTTGCCGTCTTAATTGTGAAAGTGGGAATTCACGGGCCGGTCGTTCATCAAAGTATAATGTGCCGTTATCAGGTTCATAAAAATGAAGCAGGAGTGAAGCAATAGTTGATTTGCCTGCACCGCTGGGTCCAACGATGGCGATCTGTTCTCCATTACGTGCAGTAAGCGATAGATCTCTCAATACCTGTATGTCTTTACGACTTGGATAACTAAATGCAACATGTTCGAACCGTACATTGCCTTTTAGTTCATATTGTGGTTCTACTGTTATTGGCTTTAGCTCGACAGGTTCGCCGTCACTGCGCAAAATCTCTCTTACGCTTTGCGTGGCGCCTAATGTTTTTTGTAATTGCGAAAACATATCTGCAAAGCCGGCGAAGGTACCTCCAACAAACATGGAGAAGATCACGAACATAATAAGTAAGCCTATGCTTTTCATTTCACCAGTTTGTATCATGCGACCACCATACCATACAACAAATGCCAATGTGCCAAACAAACTAAAGATCATGAATGCTACAAATGCACCGCGATATCTTGCATTGGTAATAGCAGTTGAAACAACAGCACTGAGACTTTTTACATAACGTGTGATCTCATGAAATTCACTTGTAAAGGCCTTCACTATTGAAATGCCGTGAAATGTTTCCTGCACAATGGTGCCACTGTCGGCAAGCTGATCCTGTGCTTTTCTTGACATTTTGCGAATTTGTTTTCCAAATACCACAGCAACGATTGCAAGCAATGGAACTACTGATAACATCACCAGCGCCAGCTTAGGACTGATCCAAAAAATAAAAAATAAACCAATAATAAGTGTAAAGACGCCGCGTAAAAACTCTGCAAGTGTAAATGAAATGGCGTCCTGTATCTGTGAAAGATCGGATGAAATACGATTGCTTAATTCACCTACTCTTTTTTCTGTAAAGAAACTCATGGGCATGCTGAGCAGTTTGCTGTAAACGTCTTTGCGCATATCAGCTAAGCTTTTTTCGCCGACTGCTGTAAGCAGGTACACTCTCATAAATGAAAAGAAAGTTTGTACCGTTAACTGGGCAAAAATCAATAACAACGTTGTATTTAAACTCCAGTGAATATTTTTTAAATTAAAACCAAATTGTGAACCTGTGTCCGCTCCGGGCAAAGATGCCCCGGGAGAAACTGCATCGATCATTTTCCCCAAAAACAATGGGAACAGGCTTGTAGTAAATGCTGAGAGTGCAATAAAAATTAGCCCCAATATAAATTTACCACGATGAGGTTTTAAATATTTAAAAAGTACAAGAGCCTGCCGCAGGTTCTCTTTGTTGATCTTTGCTTTTACTGTTTTTCCCTCTGATGAACTGCTTAAATGTCTTGTTGCTGTAGCCATGCTTTAGATGAAAGTAAGTGCAAGTTAATTATTATGTAGTTGTGGCAAATTGAAAAGAGCTGTCTTATAGACAACTCTTTATCAATTTGAAATTAATTCCTGCAATTATGTAATATTCTCTTCCAGTTTATCAAGTGATTCATTCCATCCTTTTATACAATCTTCACGCATGTCATCTGGTATTCCCTGGTGCCTTAGCTTCAATTTTGTTGCACCATCAGCTTCTTCAAAATAAACAGTGATCAAAAGTTCTTTTGGCCAATCTCCGGGCATACCATATTCAGAAGCCGATTTAATATTTCCTTTTTCATCTGAGAAACTGTCTGTAACAACGAGTTTTCTTTCAGGAATAAGCTCTTTGACCTCACCAGTTGACCAATATTCTTTTCCATCAGGTCCACGCATACAATTCAAGTATTTACCACCGACTCTTGCTTCCATTTTACTTGAAGGGCAAGTAAAGCCTCTGGGCCCCCACCATTTTTTAAAGTATTCCGCATCGGTCCAGGTCAGCCATACTACACTTACTGGCAAATTGAAAACCCTGTTTATCACAATTTCATTTTGCAAAGCAGATCCTTGCTGCTTTACATCTTGTTTCGTTTGTGTTTTTGTTGCCATTTGATTTGTTTTTGAGATTAGAAGATCATTCACTGTTTAACCGTGTAAAAGGAGAAACAGTATGGTCAATATATTCCCCAAACTTTATGCCTCGTCGTTCTTCTATATGTAATAAAATTGGCTTTTTCCTCTGGCACAGTTTTTTGTCCTTTTCATGTATCTATTAATCATTAAAAAGTATATTATGGATAAATTAGAAGTAAAAGGACAAATAAATGAATGGAAAGGAAAGTTGAAACAGAAATATGCTCAACTAACTGATGATGATTTGAGATACGAAGATGGCAAGGATGATGAATTCTGGGGAAGAGTTCAGAAAAAAACGGGGAAAGCAAAGGATGATCTTATCAAATGGCTCCGCGATCTTGGTTGAGATATATATTTCTTTCCTAAACAAATAATGACAATGACAGGTGCTTTTTAAGGCATCTGTTATTGTCATATAACTTTTTCTATATAAAATTGAAAAAAGATGAAAGCAAAATTATTAGCGGCATTGATGATAGGTTCCATTGCATTTTTTTCCTGTACAAATGCGCCGGAAAGTGACGAGGCAAAAACAACTGAGGCCAAAAAAGTGGATAATGACAAAACAGGGGAGGCATGGAAATTAAATATTTCGGATAGTAAAATAGAGTGGGTGGGTACCAAGGTCAGCGGTTACCATGTAGGCACTGTACCATTAAAAAGCGGTGAGATACATGTAAAGAATGACGAAGTTACGGGGGGCAAATTTATTTTGGATATTGCAAATATGCAGGTTGTAGGTCCAAAAGGTTCGGATACGGCAGGCAATAAAAAATTATTAGGCCATTTGAAGTCAAATGATTTTTTTGATGTAGAAAAAAATCCTGAAGGAACTTTTGAACTTACTGATGTAAGACCTTACAAAGGAGATGCCATAAAAGATACAACAGATCCAAGACAGGAAGAGATCAATAAATACAAAGTAACAGATCCTACACATACAGTGAGCGGAAACCTTACGTTGAAAGGAGTTACAAAAAATATTGAATTCCCGGCACGCATTACTGTTTCAGGAAATACTGCTGAAGCAATTGCTAAGTTCAATATCGATCGTAAAGACTGGGGTATTGTTTATCCAGGAAAACCGGATGATCTTATCAGGGATGCGATCCATCTTGGCATTTCTATAAAAGCTGCGAAATAATAAAATATAAGTTGACCTGGTGATCAAATTATCACGGTATCCATGACATGGATAACGCCATTCAGGATCTTTACATCTCGGGGCTGAACAGGGATGTCAGCTATTTTAACAGTGCCATTGTTTACCTGCACTTGTAATTCACGGCCATTTACCGTAGTGAGTTTATCGCCATCTTTTAATTCTTTATAATCAATTTTTCCATTGACAATATGATTGCTTAAAAGATCAGCAAGCCGTTTGCGGTTTTGCGGTTCAAATAATTTTTCCAATAAGCCTTTTTCTAATTTTTGAAAAGCGGTATCGGATGGAGCAAAAAAAGTAAAGGGTCCTTTGCTGCTAAGTAATTGATCAATGTCTGATGCATGCACAGTTTTCTTTAACGTTTTCAGGTTCTTGTCCACATTCACCACCTGGGTCAGATTTGACATTTGAATTTTAATTTACCAGCAGATCCCATACCTGCTGGATCGGCAAGATAATCTTAAAAGCCCAGAGATTCGGTTTAAAGTTTCCCTCATAATATTGCCATGATTTGTATAAATATTTCTAAAAATATTCAATTATTGACCGGCGAAACGGCAGTTTTTAAATCATTATCTTTCCGATAAATCGTTTTTCTACATGGACAATGCAAAAGATCTCCGGCTCGCTGTTTTAATTGATGCCGATAATGTGCCATCGCGTTTGATCAATGGGATATTGGAAGAAATAGCCAAATATGGTGTGCCAACCTTTAAACGAATTTATGCAGATTGGACAAAGCCACATGTTGCCGGCTGGAAAGCTGTGTTGCTTGATCATGCGATCACTCCCGTGCAACAATACAGTTATACGACCGGAAAGAATTCCTCTGATTCTGCGCTTATCATTGATGCGATGGATATTTTATATACAGGTCGTGTAGACGGTTTTTGCGTAGTAAGCAGTGACAGTGATTTTACAAGACTGGCTACCCGACTTCGAGAAGCAGGCATGAAAGTATTTGGAATGGGAGAACAAAAAACACCTTCGCCATTCAGGGCCGCCTGCGACAAATTCATTTATATAGAAATATTGGATCAGCAAGAGCCAAGTGCAAAGCAAATAAAGCTAAGTGATCTGCGGAAAAAAGAAAAAGTGATCAGCAAAACAGATAAGAATCTCGTGAATCTTGTTACATCCAGCATCAATGATATTGCGGATGAGAATGGCTGGGCATTCCTGGGGGATCTTGGAAATATGTTATTGAAGAAACGACCTGATTTTGATCCACGTAATTATGGTTTTGAAAAATTATTACAACTGATCAGGAGTTTGGGGCTTTTTGAAATCGATGAAAGGGAATCTGGAAGAAGGAATATAAAGTTGGTGTATATAAGAGTACCGCCTTCAAAGAGTTGATTTTTATTTACCCACTGTATTACTACTATCGTCGTCCCTTGCGACGCTCCGTTCAACCTTCTTTTCTTCTTTGAACAATGGCGTCGCAGTTTACCCAGAGCGAAGCGAGGGTCACACTCTTGTACTACCACAATTCTATTGAGCATTATATGCTTTTACGCAAGAATAAAATCAGGCTGCTCATTGTCCCCCGCTGGCGGGGGAAGTACTTCGGTCATATTACAATTTCAAATGGGGGTGGACAAAAGCTGATTAGAATTCATGGAGCACAAGTGAGTGACACAACAAAAGTCAAATAGAAATTCAAAAGCTGGCTAAATATAAAAGCTCATGAATCATGAAGCTTTTTTACGAGCATATTTTTATCATTAAAAGTGCGTTTCATCTGCACTTGGCCCATAGCTTCCCGGGATAGGTATATTGAGCAACCTTAAATACACACCAAGCTGTGCACGGTGATGTATCTGCTGGCTCATTGACATCCTGAGCACATCTATTTTAGGATTAGTAGCATAGATCGTTTCACCGTTTCTCATTGTCCACGGATCATTCAATGTTTTTTCATTTTCTTCTACAAGAGCAGATAAACCATCGTTATATCGTTTTTCAAAATAGGCGAGCAACTCTTTATTATTGGTGATATCCGGTTGTTCATATCCCTTTTGAAAATCGAGCTCATCTGTTGTCAATGTAAAATGGATCCAACCAGGGAGGTCTGCAAGATGCGTTACGAGAGATTTCATCACCATCGACCTTTCATGCGGTTTGTAATTGTATTGATTGTCGGGAACACGGGCCAGCATTTTGCGTGTTGTGGCGGCTTCTTCGATGAATTGCTGCTTAAAAAATTCAATAAATGTCATAGTGTTTTGTTTAGAATTCAAAGAAACAACCCACTTGTGACAGCCCTATGTCAGTAGGAATTTGAAAGGACAAAAAAATTTTAAAACAGGGATACTGGATGCTGGATACTAGATGCTTGCTGCTGGAATTTAGGATCTAGAATCCAGCATCCAGTATCCAGCATCACAACGCTACTTGAGCTTCTTCTACTTTTTTCAGGATATTTTCTGCGACCTCCGCTACCATGTCGTTTAATTCAAGCGGCTCAACGATTTTTGCGTGATCTCCAAAGAGCATGAACCAACGGGAGAAGCCCATCAAGGAGCCTGATAAAAAACTCATTCGAACATAGTCACCAGCTTTTTCCTCCTTTACAAAACCATTATAATATTTCTGTTCGCCGAGGAATTTTACAACACCAGGCTCAACATCTATTACAACTTTTGTTACTTCCTTGTCTGCAGACATCTTGCTGATAAAACTTTGCAATGGCGGATGTGTCTTTGAGTTTGCTTCGCCAGTAATAGTTAATCGTGTGATCTTATCGGTGCGGAAATTCCGGTAATCTTTTCTCATTTGGCAAAAAGCGATCAAATACCAATGACTGCCGAGATAATAAATACCAACAGGTTCTACTTTTCGTTTTGTGCTTTCATTTTTCTCAAGCGAAGTATAATTTATTTCAATAACTGAAGAACTGCCAATCGCTTTTAATATTGATTGCAAATGCAATTCTGCCTGCGGCTGATAAACAATGGAGGGATGATTCATGACAGCAATGTGCTCATCAATTTCTTCGATATGACCTTTTTCTGAATGACGGAGTATGGCTCGTATTTTATCCAACGCAGCAGTATAATGTTTTGAAATGCCTGCATCAGTTTTTGATTGTACTAATTTAGATGCGGTAAGTAAGGCAGTTGCTTCATCCATGTTGAACATAACAGGGGGAAGTTTATAACCTTCCATAAGCCGATACCCTGTTCCTGCTTCACCGATAACCGGAACACCGGCTTCTTCCAAGGCTTTTACATCACGGTAGACTGTGCGAAGGCTAATAGAAAATTTTTCAGCAATACCCTTTGCTTTTACTAATGGTCTCGACTGTAGTTGTATAAGGATTGCCGCGAGGCGATCAATGCGATTCATAGAGAATAAAGTTAGGGACAGTTGGCTACATAATCATAGAGCGATTAACGATACGGGTTATCCCTAACTTTATTTGATCGTTCAAATTGATGCGATCGTCATAGGTGTTCATCTCTTTTTCTATCTGCTTCTTCTTTAGAGACTTTATCATTTTTATTAGCTTCTTCTTTAATATTCTGCATAACAGAAGAAACAGGTCCTTTCATGTGTTCTTGTGGGTCAGATGTATTCAAAGTTTCAGGATCAGGTTTTGAAACCGGTTGCGATTTATCTTTTTCTTCTTTTTTATTTTTAACTGTTTTTGCCATTCTAAAAGGTTTAGTTGTTAGTATAACATCAAATTTCAGACCGCATATGTGTGTATTTTTTACCCCATACAGTTCGTATTTTTAGTTTTTCAATCCTGTTGACTTATTTATGACAGAAACCTTATTTGATGTAATTGTTGTAGGCGCAGGTTATTCAGGCTTAGCCGCCAGTTATCATTTAAAGGAGCATTGTTTAAATCATATCATTTTTGAACGGGGAAAGATCGGCGAATCATGGCGATCGCAACGATGGGATAGTTTCAGATTCAATTCAACCAATAAATTAAATGTCTTACCGGGGGGAGATCCTGATCCGGAAAACCCTGACTCATTTTCATCAGCACCAGCATTTGTTTCTGCACTTGAGCAGTATGTAAAAACTAATCAATTGCCTGTAATTGAAAATTCAAAAGTGATCTCTATCGAAAAACCAGGAGAAGTATTTGTTGTTTCCGTTTCGAGTAATAATGAGATTAAAAAATATTCTTGCAAGCAAGTTTTGATTGCTTCAGGGGCTGCGAATGAAATTAAAATTCCTTCATTGGCTAAAGGTATTTCGAAGGATATAATGCAACTGCATACGAGTGAATATAAAAATGCAGATCAATTACCAGGTGGAACTGTGCTTGTGGTTGGCAGTGCACAATCTGGTTGCCAGATCGCGGAGGATCTGTTACATGCAAGAAGAAAAGTTTATCTCTCTACCAGCATGGTGGGACGGATCCCGAGATGGTACCGCGGGAGAGATATTTTTTATTGGGTAAGAGAAGCAAAATTTTATGATATAAAAGCTGAAGAAATAGAAGATCCAAAAATGTTAGAGCTGCGGCCGCCGCAGGTTACCGGAACCGGTAGCGGAAGAGATAGCATGAGTTTGCAATCGCTTTCAAAGAAAGGAACTGTTATATTAGGTAAAATGAAAGATGCAAATGAAAACAAGGTTTTTTTTCAGCAGGACGCAGCACAACATGTAAAATTTGCGGATGAGTTTTCTCAGAAAGTAAAAAAAATGGTCGACGACCATATTATAGAAAATAATTTATCTGCGCCTCCGGCACATTACGATGAAGCGGACATCCCGGATGTTGATGCGAACTGCGCGAGCAAAATAGCATCACTTGATCTTAAAGAAAATAATATCAATTCAATTATATGGTCAACAGGTTTTGATCATGACCACAGTTATATTAAGCTGCCAGTGTTTGATGAGAAAGGAAAATTGATACATAAAGATGGAATACCCGAATTTCCGGGTATTTACTTTCTTGGATATCCATGGCTAAGAACCCGTAAATCACCAATACTTTTTGGAATAATAGAAGATGTAAAGTTTGTTGTTGATAAACTCAATAATTATTCAAAAGAAAATTTTAGATCTGCCACAATAGAAATATAAAATACTTGAGTTAGTTTTAAAATGTCAATTACAAAGCAACTTATTCAGAAATATAATTTGGAACTGCATCCAGAAGGTGGTTGGTACAAGCAAACCTATAAAAGCAACGAAGAAATAGATGCAGATGCATTACCGGAAAGATTCGGAGCAAACAGAGCTTTTTCTACTGCCATCTATTTTTTATTGGAGAAAGGAAATTTTTCTGCCTTTCATCGTATCAAAAGCGATGAGTGCTGGCATTTTTATGCGGGTGATGCATTGTTTATTTATATCATTGAACAGAACGGAGAATTAAAAGTTATTTCGCTGGGGAATGATATTGAAAAAGGACAATCATTTCAATATGCGGTACCTGCTAATTGTTGGTTTGCAAGCCGACCTGCTCCCGGAAGTGAGTATTGTTTTGTTGGCTGCACAGTTTCCCCTGGTTTTGAATTTGAAGATCTTGAGCTGGCTGATGGAACAGAGTTATCGGTAATGTATCCGCAACACAAATCCATTATTAAAGAATTGTGCCGGTAATTTAAAATCTTCGAGCCTGTTTCCATTTTATCAAAACTATTCTTCTTAATTTAGATAGGAACTTCTGTCATAAAAGAACAGCCATGGCTGCTCATGAAATAGAAATAATTTTGAATCGTCAATTGGCAGATTGTCTTTCCATACCCGTTTTTATTACTGATACAGTTGGTAATCTTATTTTTTACAATGAACCAGCAGAAGAAGTATTGGGCAAAAGATTTGAAGATACCGGGGAAATGCCGGTTGAAGAATGGTCAACTGTTTTCAAGCCGCTTGATAATAATGGAGATCCATTGCCACCCGAAGAACTGCCATTGGTAAAAACATTATCAGAACAATATCCATATCATAAGAATTTTCAGATCGTAAGCCTGAAAGGAAAAAAGCAACCTATATCCGTTACTTCCTACCCGATCATTAGCCGGTCAGGAAATTTTATAGGAGCAGTTGCCATTTTTTGGAAACAAAAATTAAAATGAAAGTAAAATTGTGGGGAGTTCGTGGTTCTATACCAACGACCGGACCCGAAACAGAGAAATATGGAGGCAATACATCCTGCGCTTCTGTGGTGTATGATGATCATTTGCTTGTTCTTGATGGAGGAACCGGTATTCGACGATGCGGAGGTGCGTATCCTGCCAGCAAGAGGATAGACATATTGCTCACCCATCTTCATTTAGACCATATACAAGGGTTAGGATTCTTTAGTCCATTGTTTGATCCTTCTAAAGAAATTCATATTTGGGGACCGGCCAGTAGTTCGCAATCACTTTTTTCACGCATCAGCCGTTATCTTTCACCACCTTTATTCCCCGTGCTTCTTCGGGATGTTCCCTGCAAATTAGAATTGCATGAGGTTAGTAACAGTGTATTTGATATCGGTCCATTCCGCATTCAATCATCTTATATAATTCATCCGGGTCCGACAGTTGGTTACAGGATAATGCGGGAAAATTTTGTGTTTACATACATACCTGATCATGAACCAGCACTGGGAAGCCATGGGATGATCCAAAATCCAAAATGGGTTTCTGGTTATGACCTGGCTGAAGGAGCTGATATTTTGTTACACGACGCACAATACACAAAAGAAGAATATCCAACACGAAGAGGCTGGGGACATTCTTCGATCGATGATGCTGGATTATTTGCCTCTATTACCTCAGCGAAACATACTTTATTTGCCCATCATGATCCGTCACATTCAGATGCATTTCTTGAAGAAATGCTTGCTTCGTTCAAATCAAGTTCGGATGTATCCGTAGCACTAGCAACGGAAGGTTTTGAAATAGAATTGGCCTGAATAAAAAGCCGTCTCGCCTTAGGCGAGACGGCAGTGCAAATCCAGATCTTTAGTTGATAACGATCTCTTTCTTTTCATCTTCTTTTCCAGCGACGATCGGCAAACTAATTTGCAGCACACCATCTGTGTATTTCGCTGCAATGGCTGCCGTGTCAATACTTTCATTGAGTGTAAAAGTTCTTACAAATCCACCGCGGCTGTATTCTCTCAAGATCCAATTTGGTTTTTGAAAGCCATCGGGCGGTGTGTAAGAAACAGTAAGCTCGTTTCCTTTTACATCAATATGAAAATTTTCTTTGATGCGGCCAGGTGCAAACACCAGCATTTCATAACTGTTATCAGTTTTGTGAATGTTTACAGCAGCACGCTGCATAG
>Ga0184635_10000024_pt1 | contig 24621 bp, 25 predicted proteins | sample PLM3_30_b2_FD_133147 | JGI IMG/M metagenome (GOLD analysis project Ga0184635, IMG submission 133147) | Groundwater sediment microbial communities from an aquifer in East River, Colorado, USA - PLM3_30_b2 | ecosystem: Environmental > Terrestrial > Soil > Riparian zone | place: USA: East River...
GCATGGTCCTGATCGAGGGCGCGCCAGAGAAAAGCTGTACCAAGCCGGTCTGGAGTGTCGCCGGAAAGCAGATCGTCACCGTCGAGGGCCTTGGCGAGGCGAGGCGCCCTCACCCGTTGCAACAGGCTTTTCTCGATGAGCAGGCCGGACAATGCGGCTACTGCCTCGCGGGGATTCTGATCTCGGCGAAGGCGCTGCTGGACAAGAACCCGAAGCCCTCGCGGGCAGAAATTGCGCAGGCGCTCGACGGCAACATTTGCCGCTGCGGTTCGCACAATCGCATCATTCGTGCGGTTGAAAAAGCTGCCGCGGCCATGCGCGCGGGAGCAAAACGATGAACGCGCCTCTTCCAGGCCCGCTCAACGACAATCCCAATCTTGATCGTTGGGTCGCCTTCCCATCGCCGGGAAAAGTCACAGTGCTCACCGGCCGGGTTGAACTTGGTCAAGGTGTGCTCACGGCGATGGCGCAGATCGCTGCCGACGAGCTCGACATCGCGATGGAGCGCATCACCATTCGCTCCGGCGACACAGAGAAGGCGCCCAATGAGGGCTACACCGCGGGCAGTCAGTCGATTCAGTTCGGCGGCATAGCTCTGCGGCAGGCTTGCGCCGAGGTTCGCGCGTTGTTTATCGAACAGGCCGCAAGAGTGCTTGGTTGCAAGGCAAACGAATTGTCCATTCGCGACGGCAGTTTCTGTCGCAACGGCACATCGACGGGGCAAGACTATTGGACGTTAGCGGGGGCGATCGATCTCACGTGCAAGGCAACAGGCGCCGCGGTTCGCAAGCCGGTCGCCGATCTGAAGACCATCGGCGCGAGCAGCGCCCGCCTCGATTTGCCTGCGAAAGTGTTCGGCGACAGCATTTTCATTTACGACCTCCAATTCGATGGCATGGTCCACGCTCGCGTCGTCCGCCAGCCGAACCGCGGCGCGACCATTGGCGCGATCGACGAGGATGCCATCCGCCGCGCTGCCAAGGGCAATATCGAATTTGTCCGCAGCGGCAATTTCCTCGCGCTCGTCGGCGACAATGAGACTGCCGTCGAGGCGGCAAGCTTGGCCGCCGCCAGTCACGTTGTCTGGCAGAACGTTGAAGCGCCGACCCCGGTTCAGCAGGAAGCCAACTGGCTTCTGCAACGGCCGGCCGTCGACCGGGTCTTTGGGGCACCCGACACCGCCAATGCGCAGGGCAAAGAACGCTACGAAGCGACCTATACCCGCGGCTACCTCGCGCACGCTTCGATCTCGCCCTCGTGTGGTCTGGCGCTCTACCAAGACGGCAAGTTGACCGTTTGGACTCATTGCCAGGGCGTTTATCCGCTGCGCGGGGCGTTGGCGAAAGTACTGAAGCTCGACCCCTCCGCCATCGCTGTGCATCACGTCCAGGGCTCGGGTTGTTATGGCCATAATGGAGCGGACGACGCTGCAGCGGATGCCGCAATCATCGCCATGCGTAAGCCGGGACAGCCGGTCCGCGTACGCTGGCGTCGCGAGGAAGAATTCATTTATGAGCCCAAAACCCCGGCGATGATCGTCAAGGTTCGCACATTGCTTGACGAGGCCGGAAAGCCGACAGACTGGACGCAGGAAATCTGGAGCCCGACACACAATCTACGTCCGGGTGCGGGCGGAAATCTGCTTGGTGCCCTCGCCCTGCCCGATCCACCAGCTGAGCCGCCGCCCAACGATGTGCCGGAAGCGAATGGCGGCGGCGCTACGCGCAATGCCGAACCGCTTTACGACATTCCCGCCAAGCGAATTCTTCATCACCTGGTGACAGAAGCCCCTGTGCGCACTTCGGCGTTGCGCGGGCTCGGCGCCATGCCCAACGTGTTCGCGCTCGAGTGCTGTATCGATGAGCTCGCCGCGCGTGTGGGGAAGGATCCCGTTCAGTACCGTCTGTCGATCACCGCCGATGCGCGTGCGCGCGCCGTGATCGAGAAGGTTGCCGCAATGGCGAAATGGAAAGCCGACGCGCCGCCGAGCACCGGCCGCGGCCGCGGAATCGCCTTCGCCCGCTACAAGAACCGCGCGGGCTATACGGCCGTGGTCGTCGACCTCTCGGTCGACGAAGAAATCCGCCTGAATCGGGTTTGGTGCGCAACCGACGCCGGCCTGGTGGTCAATCCCGACGGCGTGCTCAATCAGCTCGAAGGTGGGATTATCCAGTCGGCAAGCTGGGTGCTCAAGGAGCAAGTCCGTTTCGACAACGGCATTGCTTCGACCGATTGGGAAACCTACCCGGTGCTCAAATTCAGCGAGGTGCCGGAGATCGAGATTGAGCTCATCAACACGCAGGACGAGGTCCCGCTCGGCGTCGGCGAGGTCACGGCGGGACCCACTGCAGCGGCGATCGGCAACGCAGTTTCTCACGCGCTTGGCGCCCGTATTCGCGATTTGCCGCTCACGCGCGAACGGATCATGGCCGCGCTCTTGAAGGAGTAGCCAGCGCCGCCGCCATACTAAACCATTCGTTAACGGCGCCCCGTTAGCTTCAGCATGACCGTATCGGGCCCGCGCGCCCGAAGCCCGGGGCGTCATGGTCCGCATCGATTTCAACCGCCTGCGCTTCCTCGTCATCGACGACAACGCCCACATGCGCCGCATATTGCGCACGCTGCTGCATGGGTTCGGCGCCCGCGAAGTTTATGAGGCAGAGGACGGGGCTGCGGGGCTCGAGGCCTTTACGCACTACATTCCCGACATCGTCATCACCGACTGGGCGATGCCGATCTTCGACGGGCTCGAACTCATGCAGATGATCCGCCAGCCTGGCGCCAACGCCAATCCTTACGTGGCCATCATCATGCTCACGGGTCATTCCGAGAAGAAGCGCGTTACGGCAGCACGTGATGCCGGTGTGACCGAATTTCTTGCCAAACCGATTTCGGCAAAGGGACTTTATCAACGGATCATCAACGTGGTCGCCAATCCGCGGCCCTTCATCAAGACAAAGACGTATTTCGGTCCGGATCGTCGTCGCAATACCAATTCGAACTACATCGGTCCCGAGCGCCGTAAGGGCGGCAAGGCCGACGTGATCCGGCAGACCCCCTTGCTGGAAAAAGCACGCGCACCGGTCTGACAAAGGCAGCGACAAGAATGGCCCGTTCAAGGGATACCGCAGCGATCGTCACTTACGGCGACCACGAGGTCAATCACACCGGAAAACAAATTGCGTGGAGCGGTGTCCGGGGAAACATCAGGTCAGCCCAATGAAGATCCCGTGGCCAGGGCCGAAAAGGCACTGGCTGACTTGTCGTCCGAATTCGGCGGCTGGATGGATTCTGAATGTGATCGACTGGACAAGGCCCGCTGCGCTCTGGCCAAGAAGGCAACACAGTCAAACATGGACGCGCTCTTTCATGCAGCGCATGACATCAAAGGCGAAGCATCAACGTTTGGCTATCCGGCGATAGCATCGGCAGCTGACAGTCTTTGCCGGCTGATCGAGCACACTCCCGATATCGATCGTATCCCGCTCAAACTGATCGACCAACACGTTGACGCAGTGCGTGCGATCTATCGCGAGTATGCGCGTTCTGATGCCAAGCAGCTTGCAGCAACGCTGACCAAGCGTCTGCACGAAGTCACGCGCGAGTTTTTGCTGCACGAAAATCGAGAGCGTCCAGAAATCCTGGAACAGCTCAGCCCTTCGATCGTGCCCGAGTAAATTTGGCTTTAGGCTAAGCTGCCGCCAGCTGATCTTCGACGTAAGCTTGATCGGCCTGAAGAATGCTGGCTTCTGCGACCAGATCATCGCAGAACAAGCGCGCTTCTTCGCGCGCGGCTTCCACCGCAAAACGCCGTAGCAACGCCAAAAGTGATGCGGTTTCTTCTCCGCGCTCATGGACGCAAGCATCGAGCACGCGCTCAACGATGCGTCGCTTAAGTCGGGCCGCCCCGCCGTGCTCACCTACCAGCAAGCCCGCGCGCATCGCGGCGAGCGCCTCGCGGAAGGCCGGATAAGCGGACTCGGGTAAGCCGGCCTCGCGGTAAAGCGCGCGGAACCCTGAGATGTTCTTATCGTGGATGTAAGCAGTTACCCGGTCGATCGAAACGCCGGACAATTCGGACAGCGACTCCTCGAATAGGACCACATTACCGGACAACAGCGCGCGCAAAATCATTCCCGCCGTCAGCTGGCCGCTTTGACGAAGGTACTGCACCAGCGCGCCAACTTCGTCATAGCTTGTGTCGGCGGCAAGCGCGACCGTCGCCTTCTCGCAGGCTTCCCTTGCGGCAAATTCAGCGTGCTCCGATCCCAGCCATTGACGCGCCGCAACGAAACCGGCGAGCGCCTGCGATAACTTCGAAAGAAGAGCCTGTCGCATCGGCATCGACAGATCCTCGCGCGCCAGGAGGTTTTCGCGGATCGGCGCCAGGTGGCCGAAGCGTTCGATGACGCGTTCGATCGAAAACGGCGCAATGTCGACTTCCGGGTTCTCCAAAACCGCGAGACAAGCTTCCGGGGCGCCGACTTCGGCAATCGCTGCGGCAACCCCCCGCGTCAGCGACTGCCGACCGGCTACCGCAACCTGCAGTTCGACTTCCCCGGTAGCGATCAGATCGACCAGATGCTCTTCAAACAGCAGTGGCGATTGCTCAAGAACCGGCAACGCGACGTCAGGCTGATCTGCCGCCAATGCGTGCACGATTATCGGCGGCGCGCTCTCTTCCGATGCGAAGACTTGCGCGAGTGCCTGCCGAACGAGCGGCGATGGATCATCCAGCAGCATGATCATCGCGCCTTCTGCGGCGGCGAGATCGTCCGGAGACAGATCCGAATAGAGGTAGGCGCGTGCCAGCGCCGATGTAGCCTCAGCGCGCTCCCCGGCTGGCGCCTGGCGCACCCACTGCAAGAACTGACGAACGATCATGGCAATCCGGCACTACGAAAAAACCGTCACCCCAGTTGGCGGCAGGATCATGCTACCGGAGTAGCCTTAACAAAGCGTTCACCATAGAAATTGACGGAGTGTTAAGCCCTAGGGCACGCCCGCCCTAATGTTAGGCCTTATCGCCCAACAGCTTGCGTTCGTTGGGCCGGGGGTCGGTGAACAGATCGAACGACTGGACCTTTTGCGCCTGTGTAGGCGGCCCAGCGGCCGGGACGCCCCACAGGTTGCTCACCGTCTGGGCCAACGGCTGGTTCACGCGATCCGTAAATATGGATTGGAACGACGGCCGCGCCGGCGGGGGTGGCGGCAGCTTCTCGCTCGCCTGTGCAAAGGCCTGAGTAACGCCAGCGGTGTCTGGCGATAGGTTGGATGCCGATGGCACCGGTGGTGCCGGCAATGGGATTGGCGCCGGCGGCACCGGGGGTGCTGCGGCGGCCATGCGGACCAGTCGTTCGGCAGGCACTGCTTTTACAGGCGCACGCCCAACCGTAACGGGCGGCGGCAAAGGCGGCGCAGACGCCGGTTGTTGCGTGGTGCCAACCACGTCGTTCACACCGCGCTGTGCGACAGCGACGTCGCGGGCTGAATCGAATAACCTCGCCAGTTTTCCGTAGACCTCGCCGACGCTGCGCGCGCGACCAGTCTTATCATAAAAAATGTTGCGGTTTGCCGCCGCGGCATGCGGAAACATGGCTGAGGCTTTTGCATGCGGATTTTTTGATGCACCGCTGATCAGTTTTCCGGCGCCATCGGCGCCCAGGAAATGCGCAATATAGAGCTCGCCGTTGGTCGGCTGACGACCGATAGCCGAGCCGACCAGCGCCGCGTTGTTGCGCGTCAGCGCCCCGGCCAGCATCGCACTGGCTTTTGGATCACTCCGCAGCTGCAGGATCGCTGCGCGCATTCCGGGATCCGAAACCACATAGCGTCCGTCCGAGGACCGCGAGATGGCATCGGCGTAGCGACCGAGGCCCAACGCCGCTCCGTCCTGCTTCATCGTACCAAGCCAAGTCTGGTCGATGAATTGGTACAGGCCTTTTGCCGACGAAGTCGAAGCTTGCGCGGACGGATTGAAATTGGATTCGATTTTCGCCGTGGTCAGCAGATATTCGAAGCTGATCCCTGTCGATTGGGCCGCCTGGCGAATGGCACCGGTAATTTGCGGCGCTGCGCTGGCAGCAGCCGGGTTGACGGCCATGATGTTGCGCCTTTGCGAAGCTCTCGGCTCATGAAGGATTGACGCGGACGCAACGCCTCTCGCCAGCCTACCGAGCATGGGGAATTATGGTAAACGAATGGTAAACAGGACGCGCAAGCGCCTATTCGGGAAGGAATTTTCGGAGGAAATCGATGGCGGAAACGATCGAACGGCACAAGCGTGGCGGTCTTTATTTCGAAGATTTCGAAGTCGGCAGGACATACGAGCACCGCTACACACGCACGGTCACCCAGATGGACAATATGCTGTTCTCCAACATGACGCTCAATCCGCAGCCGTTGCACATCGACCGTCACTTCTGCGAGACCGAAACTGAATGGGGTCAGCCGTTGATGAATTCCCTGTTCACGCTCGGGCTCATGATCGGGATCCAGGTGTCGGACATGACGGTCGGCACCACCATCGCCAACCTCGGTATGACCGACGTCAAATTTCCCAATCCGCTCTTCGAGGGCGATACAGTGCATTGCACGACACAGGTCGTAAGCAAACGAGAATCCAAGTCGCGCCCCGGCGCCGGCATTGTCGAATTTCACCACAAAGCGTTCAAGCAGGACGGGACCTTGGTGGCCGAGTGTCACCGTCAGGCCTTCATGCGGATGCGACCGAAATAAAACGTGGCCCGGCGCTTATTGCCGGGCCACCGATTTCACTCACGACTATTTATTAAATGCCGCGGCCGTAGTAACCGCACCAGCGGTGAACATTCCACTCGATGTTTTGCTCGTAATTGGCCAAGGTCCCATATTTCGGCAGCCGCACTTCTTTCGTTGCAGGGTCGAAGCACTTGCCCGCGTCGGATGCCTTTTTAACTTCGGCGGCAAGATCCGTCATGAAGGCAATCTGCTCTTCCATGTCTTTGCGGGTGCCAAGTCGCCCATTTGGTCCAGGATGGCCCGGGATCATGCGTTCCCAGCCCAGTGCAAGGGTCTTCTTCAGCGATGCTTCCCACTCGGTCGGATAGGAATCGTTCACCGCGAGCCGCGACGGCACGGCGCCGAGCGAATTGAAGTCCACGGCGAAGAGAATCTTCTCTTTCGGCAGCAACATTACAATCGAGGAATCGGAATGATTGCGGCCGGTGAAAACCAGATCAAGGGTAGTGCCACCGAGCTTGATCGTACGCTTGCCGTCCACGACCTGATCGGGAATGACAACGTCCGGCCCCTTTAGCTGCGCGAGGCGTTCCTTGGCACGGCGGTGCGAAACCACGGTGGCGCCGGCATCCTTGAATACTTTGCCGCCGGCGATGTGATCGTAGTGGTGATGGCTGTAGATCAGATATTTGATCGGCGCCTGCGTAATCTTGCGGATTTCATCCAAGTAAGCCTTTGCCGCTTGCGGCCGGCCGTAACTTATTGGATCGGTAACAATCACGCCGGCAGGCGTGACAATGAACATTGCCTGATGGTTTTGGTAGCGGAAGATGTAGACATTGTCGGTGCCCTCGACCTTTGTGGTCGCGAACATCGGTGGTTGCGCTGCCGGTTGGGCGGGCGCCTGTGCTATCGCAGTGGTTGCGAAACAAGCGATGAAGAGCGCAGCCGAGACTGTTATGAGTTTATTGCGTTGCATGGGTGATACCTCCCCTTACGCTTTACCCCACGATCCTAGTTTAATTCCTGCGCCAAAACCGCGCATCCCCGGGGGTGTTTGAGCTAAATTCGAAAACCTCAATAAGGACCGCGATATGCGTTCACTTTTGTTCGTGCCCGCCGACGGCGGCACAAAACTCGACAAGGCGATGGCCAGCGGCGCCGACGCCGTAATCATCGATTTGGAGGACTCGATCGCACCGGAGCGAAAGGATCTGGCGCGCAAGGCGGCCCTGGATTTTCTCAAACGCGCTCCGGCATCCGCTCAGCGCCCGCGCTTGCTTGTGCGTATTAACGGGCTGGAGACCGGTATGACGGATGCCGACCTCGATGCGATCGTCGCAGGCAAGCCGGATGCCGTCGTATTCCCGAAGGCTGAAGGCGCGACCAGCGTGGTGCACCTTGACGCCAAGCTTACAGCGCAAGAGGCCATCGCCGGCTTGCCGGAAGGACAGATCAAGGTCCTGGCGCAAGCAGTCGAAACGGCTGCGGGACTGTTCGCCGCCGGAACATTTCGCGGCGCAAGTGGGCGGTTGATCGGGTTGACTTGGGGTCCGGAGGACCTTTCGTCCGAATTGGGCGCGACGACCAACCGTGACGCGCATGGCAATTTGACAGAGCCCTATCAACTTGCGCGCTCAATGTGTCTCTATGCCGCTGCGGCGGCAAAGCTGCCGGCGATCGAGACCGTGTACGTTGATTTCCGCAATTCGGAAGGATTGCGCCGCGACAGCGAAGCTGCGCGCCGCGACGGATTCACTGGGCGACTCGCCATTCACCCGACCCAGGTGCCGGTGATCAACGAGGTGTTCACACCGACGAAGGCAGAAATCGAGAAGGCCAAGGCCGTGGTGGCCGCGTTCGCGGCGCAGCCCGGTGCCGGCGCGGTGGGGATTGAGGGAAAAATGTACGACCGGCCGCATCTCGTTCGCGCACAAGCACTGCTGGCGCGTCACGGCCACTAAACAAGTTACTCAGAGATTCGGCTCAAGACTTTGGCTTGTATGCCAAAGCCGGATCGAAAGTTTTGTCCGCATCGCGAAATTCGAGGATGACTGCGCTGCTTTTCCCAAGAGGCACCGCGCGGTAAAAGCACGAACGCCGTCCCGTGTGGCAGGCGCCGGGCCCTTGCTGGTTCACCTTCAGCCAGAGCGCGTCCTGATCGCAATCAACACGTAATTCGACCACGTGCTGGACATGGCCGGAGGTCTCGCCCTTTTTCCAAAGCGCCTTGCGAGACCGACTGAAGTACCAAGCCTCCCCGCTCGCGATTGTCCGACGCAGCGCTTCCTCATTCATATGAGCGACCATCAGCACGTCGCCCGATTTGGCATCGGTAACGACAGCCGTGATCAAGCCGTCGGCGTCGAACTTGGGTTTGAACGCCAGGCCTTCTTCGATGTCATGCGCGGATGAAGACAAGAACGGCTCCTGCCTTTCGCCGTCACCGTGAAGCGTGCGCGCAGCACGCCCAGAATGGCGGAGAGATACGAAAAACGCGCTCTAGAACTTACCGCTGCCCGCTGCGCAGCAAGGTCATGAAACGCACCTGCTCGGCGGCGTCTTCGCGGAACGCGCCGGTAAAATGTGTGGTCACCGTGAGAGCGCCGGGCTTCTCTACCCCGCGCAGGGACATGCACATGTGCTCCGCCTCGATCATCACCGCAACGCCACGAGGCTTGAGGATTTCGTCGATCGCTGTCGCAACCTGAGACGTCAGATGCTCCTGCGTCTGCAATCGGCGCGCATAGACATCGACCAGGCGCGCAAGCTTCGAAAGCCCCACAACGCGATCCACCGGCATGTACGCGACGTGGGCCTTGCCGAAGAACGGCATCATGTGGTGCTCGCAGTGCGAGTTGAAGCCGATGTCCCGCACAAGCACAAAATCTTCGTAACCGCCGGTCTCGCTGAATGTGCGATCGAGCACCTCCACGGGGCACTCGCTGTACCCCTGGAAGATTTCCTCGTAGGCCCCGATCACGCGCTTGGGCGTCTCCAGCAAACCCTCACGAGTGGGATCATCGCCGGCATAAGCAATCAGCGTGCGGACCGCAGCCTCAGCCTGTTCACGCGTGGGACGAGGCTCGACCGGCGCAGGCGCTGCCCGCACATGATCGGACAAGCCTTGCTTCGGCCACGGCTTTACGTTGGTGTTCTTTGCGTCCATGACGGGTCTCTCCGTTCGACCGGTACGCAGAGGTACCGGGTGTGTCACCGGGTTGGCCGCGTCAGTTAACCGTTCTGGACCGATTCCGGACCCTAAGGGCGCCTGGACGCTGCATTCCCACTCGGCAAACCGCAAATCAGGTCTGCCCAGCGCCAGGAACCCTTCTCATGGCGCCGCATCAGCCCCTATATATTCATTTGCATGTCAGAGGCAAATCGGCTCTCTGAGCTGTCGAAAAAACGCCAATGCTTAACGAGGTTTACAACGCGCGCATCCTCGACCTGGCGGGAAATATCCCCCGTCTGGGCCGACTGTCCGCGCCCGATGCCACCGCCACCGCCCATTCGAAGTTGTGCGGTTCTACGGTCACCGTGGACCTCAAGATGAATGGCGATGAGGTTGCCGACTTTGCTCATGACGTGAAGGCCTGCGCCCTCGGCCAAGCCTCCTCATCGATCATGGCGCGTCATGTCATCGGGGCAAAGCCAGGCGAATTGCGAGAGTTACGCGAAACAGTTCGTAAAATGCTGAAAGAAAACGGCCCTCCTCCCACAGGCAAATGGGCCGACATCGCTGTTCTTGAGCCTGTGCGCGACTACAAAGCGCGCCACGCGTCAACTTTGCTGACCTTTGATGCTGTCGTATCGGCGCTGGATCAGATCGCGGCCGGCAAGCGCGCGCAGGCGGCCGAATAGCCTATTTTGCGGCCGCCAGACCGCCGGTGTTCGTTCTGGACAAATCCGCGCGGTCGCCAGCAGGCTTGCTGCAACCGGCAGCCAGTCGCGGAAGGTTTTGCGACGCGCCAGTGTTGCCGATGCGAATGCCGGTGACGAGGTTCGGCGTTTCCGTTTTGACGAGCATGGAACGACTGCCGGCAGCGGCAAAAGCACCGATCAGCGCGGCTGGAACGCGGCCCGCCGCGTAAGTCACAAGTTCGTCGGGTGAGCTTCGCCGCTCGGAAGAGACGACCTTAAGCGCGGAGGAGTTGCCACCCACGCGCAACGTGATGGTGCTCAGCGCACCGGGCAGCGGCCTCTGGTCGACGGAGTGGCGCCGCTCGATGTAGCTCACGTCGTAGCCGTCGCCGCCTGGAACGCAGGCAACCACCAGATCGAAACTGCCGATTTCGTCACCTTCGACAGTGAGCGGATGCCTTCGAGCCAAAGTGGCGACACCCGAACGGTCGACAAGCGCCCATCGTTGCTCGCTGATTGTGGTCGGACGCAAACCATTGGTCACCCGAGGCGAAGGTTGAGCGGCCGGCGTGGGCGCCGTCGCCGTGACGGGCGCACCGACCGGCGTTTCCGAATCTTCAGTCGCCAACCGCGTGCGCTTGAGTTCGGCACGCGACAATGCATGCATCGGTTCCCACGGCGGAATACGTAATGCCAGATCGAGCAGATCGGCGGTTGCGCCCATTTCGGCGGTGTACTGCGCCAAGCGTCCGATATCGCGCTGGATTAGCACAAGATCTTCGGCCGAGTAATTAGCGGCAGTCGGATCCTCCCGGCGATCGCCGAGCCAAATCTGATGAACCATTACGCGTGCATCGGCCGGAACCAGTCGGCGCACACCTCCGAGCAGTACGAAGGCGCACATAGACTCGCAATCAGCGTTCGGCGAAAGAACTGCGCGTACGCTATCCTTTCCCTCCGCTGGAAGATCGACGAGGCGGCCGACCGTCGTCGTCAGCTTGAGCTTTCGGATTTCACGCCCCAGGGCTATGGCGCCGAGAACGGAACCACCGTCGGAATCGATGGCCAAGGTAGCGCCCGCGAGGTCGCGGCCCTGCGCGAAAAGGAGGAAGTGGCGCGGTGTATCCGAGGTAATGGCCCCGGTTGCCGAGATATAGAGCTTACAGTTCTTGTCGCACGCGTCGGCCGGGCCCTGCGTGCGCAATTCGAAGTGCATGGGCAGCGTGCGATCGGATGCGCGCAGCGAGGCGGGCAACACCACCAACGGCGCCGCCAATGCGAGCGCAATAGCTGGCAACAAGGAACGGCTCATTCTTCCCCTGTCTCGCTGCCTTAGCCCTTCTTTTTGCGTGGTCATCCACGTCTGGCTGGGCTTGGGCGGCGCCTAATACCCCCGGCGTTACTAACTCTTAGTGCAGTTGCGAGATTCGGGTCTAGTGTAAAAAAGTCGCTATCACCCTGCGAATTGCAATTGACCCGTTGTTCCATTGACTTGGAACTTTGTCTTGGAACCTCCAGTAGAACTTGAATACGAGATGGCCAAAGGGCGCCACCAAACCTCATTCCTCTCTCGGTTTCCGCGCGCGGCCGGACGGGGCTTTGTCGGCCTTTACCGGGTGACGCTTTCTCCCCTGCTGGGGCCGCGCTGCAGGCATCTCCCGACCTGCTCGGACTACGCTGACGAGGCGATCGGACGCTTCGGCCTCTGGGCGGGGTCGTGGATGGCACTTGCGCGCATCCTGCGCTGCCATCCGTGGGGGACGTCAGGCTTGGATTTTGTCCCCGAGCAGCTGCCTGACGGGGCGCGCTGGTTTCTGCCCTGGCGGTACGGCCGCTGGCGCCATCCCAATGACCCGCCCCAGGGCTAGTTGCACCGTTGGATTCGCCTGCTATATCGAGTTCCACGCTTACCTGCATTCGTAGGCAGCGAGTGAGCAAAGGAGATAAAGATGGTCGCGCTGACCTTTCCCGACGGCGCACGCCGCGAATACCCCTCAGGCACAACGGGTCTTGACGTCGCCAAAGGCATCTCGCCGTCACTGGCGAAACGTACGGTGGCGATGGCGCTTGACGGCACGCTCTCAGATTTGACCGACCCAATCGACCGCGATGCCAGGATCGAATTCATTTCCCGTGAAGATCCGCGCGCCGTCGAACTGATCCGGCACGATGCCGCCCACGTTCTGGCTGAAGCGGTCCAGACGCTTTGGCCCGGCACCCAGGTCACCATCGGCCCGGTCATTGAGAACGGGTTCTACTACGACTTTGCACGCAACCAGCCGTTCACGCTGGAAGACCTGCCGGTGATCGAAAAGAAGATGCGCGAGATCATCGCGCGCGACAAACCTTTTACAAAGGAGGTCTGGTCGCGAGAGAAGGCAAAGAAAGTTTTCCGCGACATGGGCGAGGCGTTCAAGGTCGAACTCATCGATGCCATCCCCCCCGACCAGCAGATCAAGATTTACAAGCAAGGCGATTGGTTCGATCTCTGCCGCGGTCCGCATATGACCTCGGTTGGCAAAGTCGGGAATGCCTTCAAGCTCATGAAGGTGGCCGGCGCCTATTGGCGCGGTGACTCCAAGAATCCCATGCTCACCCGAATCTACGGGACGGCATTCGCCAAGCAGGAAGAGCTCGACGGCTACCTCAGGCAGATCGAGGAGGCCGAGAAACGCGACCACCGGCGCGTGGGGCGTGAAATGGACCTCTTTCATTTCCAGGAGGAAGCGCCTGGTTCGGTGTTTTGGCATGCCAAAGGTTGGACGCTTTTTCAGGCGCTCGAAAACTACATCCGTCGCACTCAGACGGCGGCCGGCTATGTCGAGGTCAACTCACCGCAACTCATGGACAAGACGCTGTGGGAGACAACAGGCCACATCCCGACCTATTCCGACATGATTTTCCTGACGCAGAAACGCGAGGAAGACGAACGGGTCTTTGCGGTCAAACCGATGAACTGTCCAGGGCATGTGCAGATTTTCAAGAACGGTTTGCGGAGCTATCGCGAGTTGCCCGTGAAAATCGCCGAGTTTGGGAAGGTGCACCGCTTTGAACCGTCGGGCGCGCTGCATGGGCTCATGCGGGTCCGCGCCTTTACGCAAGACGATGCGCATGTCTTCGTCAGCGAGCGCCAGATTGCTGATGAAGCACTCAAGATGAACGATCTAATTCTTTCTATTTATGAGGATTTCGGCTTCTCCGATGTACACATCAAATTCTCCGATCGGCCGGACAAGCGTATCGGCGAGGACGCGGTGTGGGACAAGGCCGAGGCGGCGCTCATGGCAGCGCTGAAGGCGTCTGGTCGCCCCTGGACCCTGAACAAGGGTGAAGGTGCTTTCTACGGACCGAAGCTCGAATATGTCTTGCGCGACGCAATCGGCCGTGACTGGCAATGCGGAACGGTACAGGTCGATCTTAATCTGCCCGGCCGGCTTGGCGCTTTCTATATCGACGAGCATTCAAACAAGATCACGCCGGTGATGCTCCACCGGGCCATGTTCGGTTCGCTCGAACGTTTCACCGGCATTCTCATCGAGCACTATGCGGGCCACCTGCCGCTCTGGCTGTCCCCAGTGCAGGCGGTGGTCGCCACCATAACTTCGGACGCAGACCAATTCGCCCATGAGGCGATCGAGGCTGCCCGCAAGCTGGGTCTGCGCGTCGAGGCCGATTTGCGTAACGAAAAGATCAACTACAAAGTTCGCGAACACTCGCTCGCCAAAGTCCCTGCCCTCCTGGTCGTTGGCAAGAAGGAAGCGGCCGACCGCACAGTGTCGATCCGGCGCTTGGGCAAAGAAGGTCAGCAAGTCATGCCTCTCGATGCCGCGCTAAAGGCCCTGACCGAAGAAGCCGTGCCGCCGGATGTTCGGCGTGCGAAGACGGCGTCATAGGCTGGCGGCGTCAGACAACCTCAGCGGCCGCCGGCGGCGAGTACCAGGGCACGGGCGTCAAGGCTCTCCGCTGGTGGCGGATCGAGCATGTGCAAAAATCGCTGAGCCCAGTGGCTTAGATCGTTGCGCACCAGCACTTTAAAATTGGACATATGACGTTGGCGGCGTTCTTCCAGCGGCATCGACAGTGCGCGGTTGATGGCGTTGCCGACGCCCTCCGGATCGTACGGATTGACCAGCAGCGCGGCGGAACATTCGTGCGCCGCGCCGGCAAAGCGAGAAAGGATGAGCACGCCCGGATCATCCGCGTTCTGGGCAGCGACAAACTCCTTCGCCACCAAATTCATGCCATCGCGCAACGGCGTCACCAGGCCGGCCCGGGCGGCGCGATACAGGCCGGCGAGCGCCGTGCGGCTGTGGGCCTTGTTGATGTAGCGAACCGGCGTCCAAGAGGCTTCACCGTATGCACCGTTGATGCGCCCAACCGCCTCGCCGACTGCGCGGCCCATATCTGCGTACTCGGGAATGCCGGTCCGGCTACGCGGCGTGATCTGGAGATATGTGACCTTGCCCCGCCAGTCGGGAAAATTGGCAAGAAATCGCTCGAATGCACTCATCCGTTCAGGAATGCCTTTGCTGTAATCGAGGCGATCGACGCCGATGATCATGGCGCGACCGGAAAGGCTTCCCAGCACCTCGCGCACGAATTCTGTCTCGACCGCGCGACGGGCGAGTCGCGCGAAGGCTTCCGTCTCCACTCCCACCGGGAAAGTGCCGATATTCACGACGCGAGTCCCGAAGTGGAAGCTGTTGCCGCTCGCCCACGGCAGGCCGCATTCGTTGGCGATGTAGCGGGCGAAATTGGCAGCGTCGACTTCAGTCTGGAAGCCGACAAGGTCGTAGTGACACAGCGCCGGGATCAGCTGATCGTGATTTGGCAATGCCGTGAGAATTTCCGGTGGCGGAAACGGGATATGGATAAAAAAGCCAATCTTGTTGGTGTGGCCGCGATCGCGCAGCGCCTTGGCGAATGGGATTAGATGATAGTCGTGCACCCACACGACGTCGTCGGGCCGCAGCAATTTCTCAAGATGACCTGCGAAATATTGATTGACGCGGACATATCCGCCGAGATCGCGGCGCGTGAATTCAGCAAGATCGAGCCTGTAATGCAAAATGGGCCACAACACCCGGTTTGCAAAGCCATTGTAGAATTCCTGATAATCGTCTTTGCCGAGATCAACGGTGGCGTAGGTGGTGTTGTCCTGCGTGACGGACCTGACTGTCCGGGGCACATCGTCTGTAACGCGGCCGCTCCAGCCGAACCATAGCCCACCGTGCCGCTTTAGTGCCGGTCGGATCGCAACTTCGAGTCCGCCGGGCCGCGCGCCGCGGTCAGGAATGCCGACCCTGTTTGATACTACGACGAGCCGCGCCAATACCGGTCTCCCCAGCTTCGCGACAGCTTGATTGCCGTCAAAATCAATCCTGACATCGAGTAAGTTTGCGGAAAATTCCCCCACAGTTTTCCGGTTACCGGGTGTACGTCCTCCGACAAAAGGCCGTAGCAATTCCGTATCCGAAGCGCATCGACAAACATGTCGCGGGCCTCGTCCTGTCGTCCAATCTCCCACAATGCATCGATCAGCCAAAAGCGGCAAATCAAAAAGGCAGACTCCGGCGGGCCGAAATCGTCGGCAGCGACATACCTCATAACGTTGAAGCCGCGTCGAAGTTCATGGCCGACAGCCTCTACGGTCGCCACAAAACGGGGATCGTCGTGCGATACCAGGCCGAGCTCAGCCAACAGCAATGCGCTTGCATCAAGATCTTCACTCCCGAAAGCCGCAGAAAACGCCTTTCTCTTGGGATTCCACGCACGGCTAAGCACCTGTTCGCCGATACGGCGGGCGTGCTCGCTCCAATAAGTGGCGCGCTCCGGCAGATTGAGATGGTTCGCGATGGCCTCAAGGCGTTGACAACCGGCCCAGCACATGGCCGCCGAATGCGTATGTACCCGCGTCCTTCCCCGGTATTCCCAGATGCCGGCATCCGGCTCGAGCGCAAGTTTCGCCGCCTGCTCGCCGAACGGCTCGATCGTGTGAAACAGCGCCGCATCGCCCGGCTGAGGCAGTCTGCGATCGAAAAACATCGGCGTCGCCGCCATGATGATGCTGCCGTAGACGTCGTGCTGGCTCTGATTGACCGCTGCATTTCCAATGCGCACCGGCCCGTCGCCGCCATATCCGGCAAGCGCCGGGGCCGTTCGCTCCTCGAGCACATCGGTATGGACGACACCGTACAGTGGCCGTACCTGCCCGGCGCGGCCGCCAGCGACACTGAGGATATAGGAGATGAAATCCTCCATGGTACGGGTCGCACCAATGCGATTGAGAGCGCGCACGACGAAGAAGGCATCGCGCATCCAGCAATACCGATAATCCCAGTTGCGCCCCGACCCCGGCACCTCCGGGATGGAAGTGGTCAGTGCCGCCACGATTGCGCCGGTCTCTTCGTAATTGCACAGCTTGAGCGTGATGGCGGCGCGGATAATCTCGTCTTGCCAATCTATGGAAAATGCGAGCCGCCTCACCCACTCCAGCCAGTAGTCGCGGGTGCGCTCGCAGAAATCGTGACAAGTACTCTCGAGCGAGCCTTCAAACGGCTCGTCGGTGCCGAATACCAGGTGCACCGGTCGCGTCAGCACGAAGGACGCCTCGTTCTCAACATAGGAGAGCGGTGCGTCGGTCGTGAGCCGCACCGGCACCTCGTCGCGCCAGTAGCGGATGTGATTGCTTCCGGAAGACCTCGACGTGACCGGTTCGCCGTACCGATGCGCCGTTCTGAAACGAATGGTGACCCGTGGCATCCCGCTACTCGGTTCGATGATGCGAATGAGTTGCGGCGGACGGAAGGTGCGTCCGTAAATGTAGAAGCGTGGTGCGAAATCTGTAATCCGAACGGCGCCGCCATTGTTATCGGTCAGCTCGGTGACAACAATTGCTGTGTTCCGCACATAGCTTGACCGAGCCTCGACCTGCCCCTCAAGCACCACGTCGGTAAAGCCCTTTTCCTCTTTGCCGGCAAGCAATCGGCAGAAAACCGGATCGCCGTCATAGCGCGGCAGACACCACCATACGATGCGCGCGGATGGCTCCAGAAGCGCCGCTGTGCGGCCATTGCCGATGACCGCAAGATCGAGCCCGAAATCTGTCATGCACGCATCTGTCCGTTGGCTATCAGAAGTTTGAGCGCGCTGCGTACGTCGGCCGGGCTCTTGAATACTCCCGTCAGCCCCGGGAAGTAACGGCTGACGCTGAAGCCCTTGCCCCCGATCTGCGGCAAAACCTCGAAAACCGATTCATCCGTAATATCGTCGCCAATAAAAACCGGGATGCGACCGATGAAAGGCGGATGAGCCATTAGTTTTAGAATGCTTTCGCCTTTATTGATGTCGGGCCGCTTGATCTCAAACATCGCTTTACCCAGCAGCAACTCGGTTGGTTCGTCGGGAAACGCTTTGCGGCTGGCAGCAACGTGCTGGCGGAGACGTTCCGCCTGCTGCGGCGCGTTTCGATAATGCAGCGCGAGTGAATAGCGCTTATCTTCCACAATGATATCCGGACCTATGCTTGCGCGGTCAGCGAGCAGCTCTCGCAATTCCTTTGGCAACACCTTGGCCCAATAGAGCACTTCATTTTCATTCATGCGCATTTCCGCTCCGTGCCCGCCGATTGTCGGCAGGCGCAGCGGCGCGAACAGGCGATCAAGTTCAGCGATCGGTCGGCCGCTAACAAGGGCGACAGCGCCGCCAGTCAGAACCAGCAACCGCGCGAGCGACTCACGTAGTGCGTCGGAAACTTCCACTTCGGTCGGTGACGGGCGAATGTCGAGAATCGTGCCGTCCACGTCGAGCAAAAGAGCAACCGTTTTCAAATCTAGTTTGGCGAAAATGTCCATAACTGGGTCGGAAGCAATCGTCTGCACTACTATAATTCCGTAAGGTGGAAGAAGGTTCGGCAGAACGTTCGCGTATTACCGCGCCAGCACTTCGACATCGCCGTCAACGCCCGTGACGACCTTGAATTCGCGCTCGTAAACTTTCCCCTCGTTGCGGGCAATCGCACGATATTCGCCCTCCGCAAGAATCACGCGCGGAAAGGCACCGATCGATTCCTTGATGACGTCGCCGCCAGGCGTGAGCACCGACCAAGCCGTGTTGGCAAGCGCCTCGCCTCCACGATCGCTCACCAGTTTGAGCGTAATGGCGGCCGCGCGATGTGTAACCGTGATATCGGTCAGCTTGCCGGGCTGCACGCGAATGTCGGAGCGCACCACCGAATTGGCGTCCCCGTAGTTCGACACAATGTAATAAGTGCCCTCCGGCACCACGATTACGTCGCTGGTCGGGACATGCTCCGCGATGGGACGACGATCGCCGGGTTCGAACTGGCTGCCTTTGTAGACATCGAATGAAATTTGACTGGCCGGAACACGCACGTCACCAACCTTGCCTTCTATACGCAAACCACCGGCCGGCAGATCAAATTCCTCGTGTACATTCGCGCCGCGCAAGTCGACCGGCTTCACGGCGGTGGCCAACCCGAATCCGACGTGGACGATGTAGGTGCCGACCGGAAGCACGATTGTCGGCGTTGGGGACTTGTCTTCCTTCACCAGCTTGAAATTTCCGTTCGTATCCGCCTTTGCGCCGTAAACGCGCCACGTCAGACCGCCGCCAATGGGCTGCGCGTCCTTGCCGAAGCGCGCGCTGAGCGCGAGTGCCGCCTGACCGGCGGGCACTGCCGGGATCGAGGCTGTCGTGGTTGGTGAATTCGGCGCCTGCGCTGGCGGCGTCGATGGCACGGGCAAGTTGCTTGGTCCGAAGATATCGCTGCGTGTCGCGGGGACCGGCGAGATGAGACCGGTTGATGGCGTGGCCGAAAAAAGCGAGTTCTGCGCCGCGGCCGCAGAAGGCATGAGTGCAGAGACAACGAGCAAGAACGCCGGCCATTGCCGGCCCCTGAAGTCGGCTGGTGCGGGTGCCCTTCTCATCACGCACGTGTTTTCGGCCGAAATCGAGGCGATTTCAAGCCGAGATCCAACTTGTTTGTGGGCTGATTAACGCTGTGGTAGGCGCAGCCCACAGCTTTGCAGAGACCCCCGATGCCCGATGCCATAGAACTGCTGAAGACCCGCCGTTCCGTAAAGCCAATCGAACTTGTCGGCCCCGGGCCAACGGCGTCCGAACTCGAAACACTCTTGAGGATTGCTTCGCGGGTACCCGATCACGGGAAGCTCGCTCCTTGGCGATTTATTCTTTTTGAAGGTGACGCCCGGGCCGCCGCCGGCGAAGTGATTGTCTCCGCGTTTCGTGCCGACCGTCCCGACGCTACCCCGGACCAGGTGGATTTCGAACGTAACCGACTGGCGCGTGCACCGTTGGTGATCGCCGTCGTCAGTCGCGCCGGCCCGCATGTGAAAATTCCTGAATGGGAGCAGCAGCTCTCCGCGGGCGCCTCTGCCATGAGTCTGGTTTTCGCCGCCCATGCCATGGGCTACGCCGCCAGTTGGATTACCGAGTGGTATGCCTATGATCGGCGCGTGCTCGACGCTCTTGGTCTTTCGTCCCACGAGCGAATCGCGGGTTTTGTGCACATCGGACGCCCTGCCAAGCCGCCCCAGGATCGCGAGCGCCCGAACCTTGACTCCATAGTCACGCGGTTTGGCCACTGAGGAACCTATCGTTCGGCATGACATTTAACCTTTATGTAATGAGCCGGGCGCACGCTCCCTGTCACGTTTCGGTCACAAGACTCCGCCAGCACTCTTGTACTGCTGGGTTGAAATGCCCGTGCGAGGGATGTTTTCGAGCGGACGAGCGGGAATAGGGAGATTACGATTTTGGTCTTCGAGGGCTTATTCGCGCGAACGCGCAACGGCGACCGGGCCGCGGAAGCCACCACGAAACCGCAACCTGCCCCCGTACGCCCGACCATTGGGCTTGCGCTCGGCGGAGGCGCCGCGCGCGGCTTTGCGCATATCGGCGTCATGCGCAAACTGCTTGAGCATGGCATCGTCCCTGACGTGATCGTCGGTACGTCCATCGGCGCTGTCGTCGGCGGATGTTATGCGGCCAGGGAAATGGACAATCTGGAAACCTGGGCGCGCACGCTCACTGTACGCGGCGTACTGAGTTATCTCGATATCAGCCTTTCGGGGTCCGGGCTGATCGGAGGCGGTCATCTTGCCGGTCGTCTCGAAAACTCGCTCAAGGACACGCGCATCGACGACTTGCCGACGCGCTTCGCCGCAATCGCCACCGAATTCAATACCGGACATGAAATATGGCTTACGCGCGGTCGGTTAAGTGAGGCGCTACGTGCGTCGTATGCGCTGCCGGGAATTTTTCCGCCGGTGCTGATCGGTGGCCGTTGGCTGGTGGATGGAGCCTTGGTCAATCCGGTTCCGGTTTCCGCTGCCCGTGCGCTTGGCGCGCGGTTGGTGATCGCCGTCAATCTCAATGCCGACCTGTTCGGTCGTGGCACCATCATCGCCAGTCACGGCTCGGATGAAAACGAGCCTGTCACCACGCAGCCCAAGTCCAATGGCCTGCGCAGCATGTTCACCGGCGATCGTACGTTGCGCCGGCAATTCCTCGGGCGACGCGGACGCCCCGGATTGCCGACTGTCATGGTCGAAGCCTTCAACGTCATGCAGGATCGCATCACCCGCTCGCGGCTTGCCGGCGATCCACCTGACGTGCTCATCAGCCCGCGGCTCGGCAACATCGGCTGGTTTGAGTTTCACCGCGCCGCCGAAGCCATCCAGATTGGCACTGAAGCGACCGAAAGGGCCATCGACGCGGTCAGCGAAGCCGTGACCGCGCTGTCGCACACCGAAGCCACTTAGAGTTTACGCGGTGCGTATGTAATCGCGCATCGCCTCGGATTCGCCTTCGATCTCTTCGACCCGCTGCTTCACGACATCGCCGATCGAGATGAGCCCGGTGAGCCGACCGTTTGCGATCACCGGCATGTGGCGGAATTTTCCGGCGGTCATGCGCTCCATGATGCTGGCGACCGTATCGTCTTCACCGCAGGTCGCAACTTCGCGGGTCATGACCTGCCCGACCGGCAAGGCGAGCGCATCGGCACCATGGTCCGACAATGCGCGCACGATGTCGCGCTCCGACAATATGCCGGCGAGACGTTCCCCCGCGCCGCGTATAACGACCGCACCGATGCGATGCGCGGATAGTAGTTTTGCCGCCGCCGCCAGATCGGCCGTCGGTTCGATGCTAATGATGTCGCCGCCCAAGTTACGCTGCTTGGCGGCCAGGATCGCCTTGACGTTCATGGCAGCCTCCCTGGCGCATGATTTTTTCGGAAGGATCATGCGCAAATACACGCCGGCTCAGCCGAGATCGCGGCCGGGCATAATGAACGATCCTGCCGATGCTGCAGTTCCGTCAAGACTTAAATGCGCGGCAAATATCCTGCGTGCCGGCTAATGCCGCGTTGCAGCAGGATCCTCAAATTGCGGTAATTGTGGCCGCGGGTCGAACCAGGAAAACAGCAGCAGACCCGCAAGAAAGCCGCCAATGTGTGCCTGCCAGGCTACCGTATTGTCGCCGCCGGTAATCGGCAGCGACCCAAGCCCGAACAGCATATTGATACCGAACCAGACCGCGAGGAACAGCAGTACCCGCGCGTCCGACAAAACGCCGCGCAGCGGGATAGCCGGTACCCGATAGGCACTGTCGTCGGCCCGCCCCAGCAAACCGAGCGGACCCCCGCGCTGAAATGCAAAACGCATCGCGGCTGCCATGGTGCCGGAAACAACTGCGGACGCCCCGATCATGGGAAATTGTTCACCGGCATGGGTAGCCAAATGAAAAGCCGCTCCCGCCGCGGCAGTTACCGCAAAGAATGCGACAAAGCGCACCGCACCGAAACGACGCGCGACAGCGCTGCCGAACGGCAGAAGCCAAATCGAATTGACGCCAAGATGCGTCCAATCCGCGTGAATGAGGGCATAGGTGACAAAGGTCCAAATATCGGCGCCGCCGCCCGGGAGTGCTTCGCCCAGCATAACGGAGCTGTCGTAGCGCACGGGAATAAATGCAAAACTCAGCAGAAATTCGATGTCCTGCTGTTCGGTGAGCACAAGTGTGCGCACCGCATGCACAAGCACCAGCACAGCGAGCACTGCGACGATAACCGGAGGAATATTGAAAAGCGGTTCGCGCTTCACGAGGTGATCCGGTGGGACACGACTGAGTTACGCCGCTTTGCTGCCCGCCCGCAAGGCGCATTTGTGCGCAAAAAAGTAAGGGAGGGCTTTTTTGCCCTCCCTTGAGCCGCGTTTGCGGGGTACTTGCCGCGCCTGACGGCCCGGTCACATCCCTTCGCCTCCCCGAGGCTCTCAATTTTTAGGCCCGTCGCGCCAAGACTTGCGACGGGCCTGCCACATGGATGACGCGGACCATAGCGGCGAGTACGGGCTCCGCCAACACGACTCTGATTTTAACGCTAACCGCAGGTCGGCCGCGCGCAGACGCGTCCGGCACGAACCCTGCTCATGACACGTTGCCGCGGCAAGACAGTCCAACTTTTTGTCCCAATCGAGGACAGACGTGACACGGGCGCATCGCGGCGAGACAGGTAAACGCGATGAAACACGTCTCGACACGGACGTTATTCGACTACTGGAATCGGCGGCGCGGCCGACGTCGGGCCTTGGCGCGTTCCGACATCGACCCGGGCGATATTCGGTCTGCTCTTGGCGACACCTTTCTGCTGGCGGCGGATTTTGTCGACGAAATACGATTTCGTCTTGCCGGGACCCGGATTTGCACACTGTTTGCCCGCGAAATCAAAGGCGAGGCTTTCAATAGCCTTTGGAACGACGCGAGCCGCCAACACATCGATGCGCTCCTGAATTCTGTAATTCATGAAAAAGAAGCGGTGGTCGCAGGTGCATTTGGCTGCACCGAAGACGACACCGGAATCGAGCTGGAGTTGCTGCTGCTGCCGCTCGCTTTTGATGGCCGAACCCGCGTCCGGGCTCTCGGCGTTCTCGCTCCTTTAACGCCAAGCTACTGCCTGGGAGAGCGCCCTTTGCTCGAACTCGATCTCCGGACGTTTCGTCACATCGGAGCCGAGAAATTTCTCAATACGCCGCGCTTCGGGCAGCCACAGGAGCAACCCCGCACGCGTCACGGCTTGCTTGTTTACAGCGGTGGCCGCGATTTGTAGCCCGACAAGCGGTCCAGCTAACCCATCGTTAACGGTAGGCTAATAGGCTTGGTGATCGCGGAAACTCTTTCCGTTCCCGACACCTATGGCACTGCCTTTGACCAAACCGGTGATCCTGCCTCTGGCCGAGGAACGCCGGCGCCATCAGCGCGTGAAGGTAAGCCTTCTCGGCCGCTACATGCTGGCCGACCGGCGGGAATTTCCATGTCAGGTCATCGATATGTCCCCCGGCGGCATGGCTTTGATCGCCCCGATCGCGGGACATCCTGGTGAACGAGTGATCGCCTACGTCGATCATTTGGGCAGGCTTGAAGGCAAAATCTCGCGCGTGTTGGAGAACGGTTTCGCGATGACCATTTCAGCCACGCTTCGCAAGCGGGACAAGCTCGCGGCGCAACTGACCTGGCTCGCAAACCGGCAGATCCTCAACCTGCCGGAAGATCGCCGTCATGACCGCTTCACCCCGCGAAAAACGATGGCGCGGCTGGTCCTGCCAAACGGCACGAATGTCGCCTGCCGCGTAATTGACCTGTCGCAATCCGGCGCGGCCATCGGAGTAACGCCTGATCTCCGACCTCCGGTTGGCGTCGTCGTGACGGTCGGCAAGACCCAAGGGCGCGTCGTCCGCCACATCGAAGATGGCTTCGCCATTGAGTTCATGCGCCTCCAGCACCCTGATTTCGTCGAAGACAACGTGACCGGCGAATAGCGTCACTACGCGGTAAACGGCGCGTAGGAATTTGCGTGCAATCGCGGCATAGCCGCGGTAGGCGCCTCAGCCCTTTGCCTGCTCGAAAAAGCCATCCGCGCAAGGTCTAAACAGTAAACGGCCGCCCGCCGAGGTCGCGTGCGGCCTCGTATTTTGCCCGGCAATCGGTTAATGC
>Ga0184635_10000025_pt1 | contig 24393 bp, 26 predicted proteins | sample PLM3_30_b2_FD_133147 | JGI IMG/M metagenome (GOLD analysis project Ga0184635, IMG submission 133147) | Groundwater sediment microbial communities from an aquifer in East River, Colorado, USA - PLM3_30_b2 | ecosystem: Environmental > Terrestrial > Soil > Riparian zone | place: USA: East River...
CCCAGAACGGGCTGGCCTCACGCGGGCTGCCCTCGTCGGACGCGGCCTCCCTGACGAGGTGGAGGCGCTGCGTGGGCCGTGTGCAGGCCGTGTAGAAGAGGTAGCGGTCGCGGGTGACCGCGTCCGCACGGCGCAGCCGGGGACCGAGACGCCGGCGCTCGTCGTCGTCCAGAAACGGCGTCGCGGGTGAGCGGCGCGGGAGAGCGCCTTCCTCCAGGCCCAGGATAAACACGTGCTCGAACCGGCGGGTCCGAGCGCGCATGAGGTCGAGGACGGGAACGCGGCCCGAGTCGGTCGTGGACGGTTGGCGCACCGTCGCCCGCTCGAGCGCCGCGATGACGTCCTCGCGCGAGACCGGTTCGGCGATCTGCTCCCAGCCTTCGAGATCCTTCAGGAGACGGCGGCAGCTCTCGTAGGCGCGGAGATCGTCACGTGAAGGCTCGTCCGCCGGAGGCTGCTCCACCCCGTGGGCGCCGCGAAGCATCGATACCGACAGCTCGCGAACGGCCTCGAGCGGCGAGCTTGCCGACCTGACGGCGTCGAGCGCGGGCAGGCGCGCCTCCCGGAGCGCCTCGAGCTCCTCTTCGACGCGGCCTGACGCAGAGATCGCTCGGCCGCGGAGCCGTCCCTCGACAAAGTCGACGCTGTGGCGCCTGAGGCCAGAGTACGGCGAACGGAGGTAGCGGAAGAGCTCGCCGCGCTCGGCGCCCGCCCAGGCAAAGCGCAGGAGCGCGAGGAGGGCCTGCCCGTACGCCGTTTGGCCGAACCGGAGCGGCGCGTCGACCGCATACGGGATCCCGAGCGTTCCGAACGCGGTCTCCACGGGGCCCCGCCAGCGCTCGAGCGACGGGACGACGACGCCGATCTCCGCAGCTGTCGTTCCCGCGCGGAGCAACTCCAGGACCGCCTCGCCGACGAGCTCCAGAGTGCCGCGCGAACCGGCGCCCTCGAAGAAGCGGATCGCTCCCTCGAGTGCGGGCGCCTGCTCCGTTCGGCCGCCGAAGAGGGCCCGTTCCAGGTGCGCAAGCGCAGGGTGCGCGACCTCGTCGTAGCGTGGCGCCAGCTCCTCGACCGACCCTGCCAGCTTCTGCAGCCCCTGCGAGGTGTCACCGAGCCACTCGAACGCCGGGCGGCCCGGCTCGTAGGGAAGCGAGACGGTGACCTGGGTGCGCCCGGCGAGCGTCTCGAGCAGCACCCATTCTGCCGCGGTGAGATCCTCGAAGCCGTACGCGAAGACGGGCTGTCTTTCCCAGGAGCCCAGGTCGCGCGCAAGCCGCTCGGCCGCTGCCGCGCGCAGCAGCTGCCGGTCCCAGAGCCGCAGGTTGTCCAGCTCCTCGCGGTAAGACGTGTAGAGGGCTGCGAGCGGCCCTCGCAGGTCGTCCGCTGAGACCAGTCCGGCTTCCACCTCGGCGATCGCGTCGCGAAGCGCGTCGGCGAACCCGGACGAGCGGGCCGAGCTCCCGAGCCCGTTGAGCGGGGTGCGCGCAACGGCCCTGCGGAGGACGAGCGCCTGCTGGGCCTCGGTCGCGACCGGCCGCGGGTCGGGATGTCCTTCGGCGACGTACTGGAACAGGTCCGGAAAGGTCCCGATCCAGCCCCCGAGCAGCGCATGCCTTCGCTCCAGCAGCTCGCGTTCGGCCCATTCGACGTCCGGCCGGTTCGGCACGATGAGAATCGGGTCCTGGTCGAGTGCGGCCAGGTACCGGTCGAGCAAACGCTCGACTTTGCCGGCGTTCGCCGGCCCGACCAGCAATGTCAGGGCCATCGGCCTATCGTAGACCTGGCCTCTGACGGTTCCGGATCAGGCCTTGCGCTGCGCGCTACGCAAGACCTGAGCCGTTCTTACGCTGCTGCGGCCCGCGGCCGGCGCCCTCTGCGGGCCACTGCGCGTCCTGGCGTGGTGCCAGCGCAGTCGTCGCAGAGATCAGCCTGCTTGGCGCCCCGGCGGGCATCCGTATAGGTCAGGCGCATCGTCGCGCCCTTTCCTTCTCCGACTTCCTTTCCGCAGCTGTCGCAAACGAGAACAGTCTTTCGAGCCAAGTTCGACCCTCCTTTTCCGCGAAGATTACGGCGAGCTTACCGAAAATCCTAAGAGAAAACTACGCCGCTGCGAGCCCTTGACGAATCCGCCAGGAGCGAAGCAAGGACAGTAATGCTTGTTCTTCACGGTCGAGACCGGTGTCCAGAGCGCCGACGACGCGCAAATGCCGAGGCCGAAAGTCGTCGATCGTACGGCCGTCGACATACTGCTCGATGACCGCAGGGCTGACGTATGACGATCTTGCTACGGCTGCGGTGTTTCCGAGCTTCTCGCCGACCGTCCGCATCGTCGCAGCCACAACGCGTTTGGCTTCGGTTTCCGTTTTGGGAATCCCATGCTCGGCAAAACTGATTGCCGCGGTCAGCGTCCCGCCCCACGTGCGGAAGTCCTTCGCGGTGAATTCCTCTCCCATGTGCTCGTCGATGTATTCGTTGAGCTTTCGGGCATTGAGGTCGAAGGTCTCACCGTCTGTGACGTAACGGAAGAGTCGTCGCCCGCCCGGTAGCTCCAGCAGCGCACGAATCGCCGTTGCGAGCCCCTCGTCGACGACGGCGGTATGCACCAGGAGGCGGCGCTTGCCGCGATAGCGAAACGCCACGCGGTGTCCGCGCACCGTCACGTGGTTCTTGTTCAGCGTCGTAATGCCGAACGTGCGGTATTTCTTCACGTACCGCTCGGAGCCGACGCGAAACCAGCCGAGATTGATCAGGCGCACTGCGACGGCGCTCGTCCACTCCCAGCTGTATTCCTCGCCGTCCAGGTGCTTGGACATCGCTTTGCGGAGGTCCGGAAGCTTCTCGGCAAAGCGGATCAGCCTGTCGTATTTCGCCTGCTCTTGCTGGGCGCGAAAGGCCGGGTGGTAGAGGTATTGCCGGCGACCGGCGGCATCCACCCCGGTCGCCTGAAGCTTCGTGCCCGGGCGGGGCGAGATCCAGACGTCCTTCCACGCCGGGGGAATCGCCAGAGACTCGATCCGCTCGAGCTGCTCCGGGTCGGCGATGGGGTTCCCTCGCGCGTCCTCGTAGCGGAAGTGCCGCCGAGAGCCCACGCGTGTCCATCCACGTCGCCTTGGCATCGTCCGCGTGTTCTCTCCATCTCAGCCCATTTCAATCCCCACCTAGAATCGCTCCCCGTGGACGCGAACACGATCGTCGTGCTCGAGGGAGACGAAACCGGGCAGGAGCTGCTCGAGGAGGCGCTGCGCGTTCTCACGCCCGATGTGACCGGCCTCGCGCTCGAGCTTCCGCGTTTCGACCTCTCGCTCGAGTCGCGGCGGGAGACCGAAAACGCCGTCGTGTACGAGGCCGCGGCTGCGATCAAGGAGCACGGGCTCGGCCTGAAGGCCGCGACGGTCACGCCGGAGGGCGCCGGCGACGTCGGCTCGCCGAATCGCATCCTCCGCGAGGAGATCGGCGGACGAGTCATCGTCCGCACCGGACGCCGGATCCCCGGCGTCGTTCCGCTCGGCGGCGTCCACGCGCCGATCTCCGTCGTGCGGATGGCTGTCGGAGACGCCTACGGCGCGAAGGAGTGGCGTGAGGGGGAGGGCGAGGACGAGGTCGCGTTCCGCACCGAGCGGATCGAGCGCCGGATCTGCCGCGCCGTCGCCGAGTTCTCGTTCCGGCTGGCAGAGCGCACCGGCGCCAAGGTGTTCGGCGGTCCCAAATACACCGTCAGTCCGGTGTACGAAGGGCTGTTGAAGGAGGAGATGGACGCGGCGGCCGAGCGCCATCCCGACGTGCCGTACGAACCGCAGCTGATCGACGCGACCTTCGCCTACCTCGTCACCTCGAGCGGGGCGCCGCTCGTGATTCCGGCGCTGAACCGGGACGGCGACGTCCTGTCCGACCTCGTCCTGCCGCTCTTCGGCTCGATCGCCGGAGCCGAATCGCTGCTCGTCGCGTTCGACGACGACTACGTGCCTGATGCGGTCATGGCCGAGGCGGCGCACGGGACCGCCCCCGCCCTGCAAGGCAAGAACATCGCAAACCCGATGGCGATGATCCTGGCCGCAGCCGCGCTCCTCGGCTACGGGAACGAGGACGCCCAGCAGGCGGGACGGGCGATCCGCGAGGCCTGCCTCGAAGCCGTTGCCGACGGGGTGCGCACGGCGGATCTCGGCGGCCATGCGGCGACGGACGAGTTCACCGACGAGGTCATCCGGCGCACGAAGCAGAAGCTGGACGTCTGGGCCGCGCTCTGATGACTAGGCGCTGAGGCGCTCCTCCGGCACGAACCGGCCGAGCTCGCCGTCGTTCCACGCGCCGAAGAAAGCGCGAACGACGGTGGGATCGAACTGCGTACCGGCGCCGCGGTTGAGCTCGGCGAAGGCGCTTTGCAGCGGCAGCGGGGCGCGATACGGGCGGTTAGACGTCATGGCATCGAAGGCGTCCACGACGGCGACGATCCTGGCGCCAGCCGGGATCTGCTCGCAGAAGCGCCCGGTCGGGTAGCCGCTGCCGTCCCAGCGCTCGTGATGGAAGAGGATGTATGGCAGTGCCGGCCGCAAGGCCTCGAAGCTCCGGATCAAGCGAGCGCCTGCGAGCGGGTGACGTCGGATCTCGTCGTACTCACGAGCGTCGAGCGGGCCGGGCTTGAGCAGAAGGGCCTCGTCGAGGTTGAGCTTGCCGACGTCGTGCAGAAGGCCTCCCATGTGGAGGGCGCTCAGGCGTTTCCTCGTCCATCCGAGTCGGCGAGCGATCACCGCGCCCAGCGAGCTCACACGGGCCGAATGACCCCGCGTGAACGGGTCGTGCGACTCGATCGCCTGTGCAAGGGCAGCGAGAACCACGGCGGGGTCTTCGCTCCCTCGCTCACCTTTCCCTCTTTAGGATTCGCCCGCCGTGCGGGTGGCAGTGCTCAAGGAGACAAGGCCGGGCGAGCGCCGAGTGGCGCTCGTCCCCGAGATCGTCGCGAAACTCGTCGACGCCGGCTTCGAGATCGAGGTGGAAGCAGGCGCTGGGGCCGCGGCCTCGTTCTCCGACCGGCGCTTCGAGGAAGCGGGAGCGGCCATCGTCTCGTCGCGCGCAGACCTGTTGAGCCGGGCCGAGGCGGTCGTCAAAGTGCAGAAGCCGACCGCCGAGGAGGTCGAGCTCCTGCCCGAAGGCTCGATCCTGATCGCGTTCCTGCAGCCGTTAGACGACCGTGAAGGGATCGAGCGTCTCGCGCGGAAGGGCGTGCTCGGGTTCGCGCTCGAGTCCATTCCCCGGATCACGCGCGCGCAGCCCATGGACGCGCTCTCGTCCCAGGCCACGGTCTCCGGCTACAAGGCGGTGCTGATCGCCGCCGACCGGTTGCCGCGGTTCTTTCCGATGCTGATGACGGCGGCCGGAACCGTTCCGCCGGCGATGGTTCTCGTTCTCGGGGCGGGGGTCGCCGGGCTGCAGGCGATCGCGACGGCGCGGAGGCTCGGCGCGGTCGTCTGGGGCTTCGACGTGCGTCCGGTCGTGAAGGAGCAGGTCGAGAGCCTGGGCGCCTCGTTCCTCGATCTCGGCGTGGTCGGCGAGGAGACGGCCGGTGGATACGCGACGGAGCTCACCGAGGAGGAGGGCCGGCGCCAGCAGGAGGAGCTCGAGCGGCGGCTGCCCGAATACGACGTGGTGATCACGACCGCGCTGATCCCGGGCCGCCCGGCGCCGAAATTGATTCCCGCCGGCGCGGTCGAGGCCATGCGGCAGGGCTCGATCATCGTCGACCTCGCCGCCGAAGCCGGTGGGAACTGCGAGCTGACCGTGCCCGGCGAGGACGTCGTCCGTGAGGGGGTCACGATCGTCGGCTCGACGAACCTGCCGAGCCTCGTTCCCGTCCACGCGAGCCAGCTCTACGCGCGCAACGTGCAGGCGCTGCTGACGCATCTCGCGCCCGAAGGCGAGCTTGCCTTGGACTGGGACGACGAGATCACGAGAGACACCTGCGTTACGCGAGAGGTCGTTCCCGCGTGAGCGCGCAGCTGGTCGCGGAGCTCACGATCTTCGCCCTCGCCGTCTTCCTCGGCTTCGAGTTGATCTCGAAGGTGCCAACGATGCTCCACACGCCGCTCATGTCCGGCACGAACGCCATCCACGGGATCGTGCTCATCGGGGCGATGCTGATCGTGGGCACCGCCGACTCGACGCTCGAGAAGGCGCTCGGCTTCGTGGCCGTCGTCTTCGGGACGATCAACATCGTCGGTGGCTTCCTCGTCACCGATCGGATGCTCGAGATGTTCAAGCAGCGCCGGCAGCACGAGGACGAGTAACCCGCAGTGAGCCGCACCTGGATCGACCTGGCCTATCTGGTCGCGGCGATTTGCCTGATCCTCGGCATCCGTGGCCTCTCCCACCCGAGGACCGCCCGGATGGGGAACTGGATCGCCGCCTTCGGCATGGCGATCGCCGTCGGCTTCACCTTCGCGATCGAGGAGATCCACACCTACTGGCTCATGCTGGCGGGCATCGCGCTCGGGTCGGTGATCGGCGTCGCGGCGGCCCGCATGGTGCGGATGACCGCCATACCGCAGATGGTGGCGCTCTTCAACGGGGTTGGTGGCGGCGCCGCGGCCCTGATCGCAGCGGCGGAGTTCCATCGCCTCGCGCCCGAGAGCGGGCGACTCAGCGGCGAGCACATCGTCGGAATCCTGTTTTCCGCCCTCGTCGGATCGGTGAGCTTCTGGGGGAGCCTCGTCGCCTACGGGAAGCTGCAGGAGCTCATCCCGGGCCGTCCGATCGTCTTTCCGGCGCAGAATGCGATCAATGCGGTGCTCGGCGCCGCGCTCGTCGTGCTGATCGTCCTGACCGCGACGACCGAGCAGGGCATCTGGCTCGTGCTCGTGATGGTGGCCGCGTTGGTCCTCGGCCTGCTCTTCGTCCTGCCGATCGGCGGGGCCGACATGCCGGTCGTGATCTCGTTGCTGAACGCGTTCACCGGCCTGTCCGCCGCCTCCACAGGCTTCGTCCTCGACAACTCCGCGCTGATCATCGGCGGGACGCTCGTCGGCGCCTCGGGAACGCTGCTCACGCTCAAGATGGGCCAGGCGATGGGCCGGCCCCTGCGCCAGACCCTGTTCGGCGCCTTCGGTGCGGCACCGGCGGCTGCTGCGGCGGGTGCGGTGGCTGGAGGCGATGGCAACGTCCGGACCGCGTCTGCGGACGACATCGCGTACATGCTGGCGTACGCGCGGCGCGTGATCTTCGTCCCCGGCTACGGGCTCGCGGTCGCTCAGGCGCAGCACGACGTCCGCAACCTCGGCGACCTGCTGCTCGAGAAGGGCATCGACGTGCGCTACGCGATCCATCCCGTCGCCGGCCGGATGCCGGGACACATGAACGTCCTGCTCGCAGAGGCGAATGTCCCCTACGACGAGCTGTTCGAGATGGAGCAGATCAACCCCGAGTTCCCGCAGACGGACGTCGTCGTCGTTGTCGGCGCGAACGACGTCGTCAATCCTGCAGCTCGGAACCAGCCCGGAAACCCGATCTACGGCATGCCGATCCTCGACGTCGACAAGGCGCACAACGTCGTCGTCATCAAACGCAGCCTCTCCCCCGGGTTCGCCGGGGTCGACAATCCGCTGTTCTACGACCCCAAGACCGTGATGCTGTTCGACGACGCCAAGGCGGCGCTCGAGAAGCTCGTGGTGTCCGTCAAGGCCGTTTGAGCTCGGTCCCGGTCTTCAGCGCGCGGGACGTCGAGGCGGCTGTCTCGCCCGAGCGGGCGGTAGATGTTGTCCGCGACGCGTTCGTGGCGTATGCCCGCGGCGAGTGGTCGATGCCATCGAAGGTCTACGTCCCGGCGTATCCAGCGGGCGACTTCCGGGCCATGCCGGCTCTCGGCGGCGGATTTGCGCTGCTGAAGTGGGTGACGTCGTTTCCGGGGAACCCGGCGCTCGGGCTGCCGACGGTGGCGGGTCTCGTCCTCTTGTCGGATGCGTCCAACGGCATGCCTGTCGCCGTGCTCGACGCGGGGGCGGTCACGGCGCTGCGGACCGGCGCCGCGGCAGTGTTGGCGGCCGAGACTCTGGGCTCGGAGGTCGCGGCGACCGCTTCGGTCATCGGCGCCGGGGTCAACGGCCGCGCCACCGCGCGGACGTTCCTGGCCCGCGGCCGACAGGTGTCGATCTGGGACCTCGATCTCGACCGCGCCGAGGCCGCTGCGGTCGAGCTCGGCGCGGAGGTCGCTGAGAGCCGCGAGGCCGCGTTGGGCGCGGATCTCGTCGTCACCGTCACGCCGGGCCATGAGCTCGTGTTCCCGGAAGGAAGCCTGGCTCCGGGCCAGCACGCGAGCCTGATGGGTGCAGACGGGCCCGGAAAGTCGGAGATCGCGGTCGAGGAGCTCGCCCGCGTCAGTGTCTTTTGCGATGACTGGGAGCAGGCGAGCCACAACGGCGACCTCGTGCACGCGGTCGAGGCGGGAGCGTTCGGACGCGAGCGCGTCACCGAGCTCGGGGCCGTGCTGTCAGGGGAGGCCGAGGGACGAGCAGGCCCGGACGAGATCACCGTCTTCGACTCCACAGGGCTCGCGATCCAAGACCTCGCGATCGGCATCGAGGTGGTTAAGCGCTACGAAGCAGATGCGACCGAAGGTAGCTTCACGGCCGTCCAGAGAATCGAACTCTAGGAGGCGGAAATGGCAGGAGGAATCGTCCACTTCGAGATACCCGCTGAGGACACAGCGCGAGCCAAGAACTTCTGGGGCACGCTCTTCGGCTACCAGTTCCGGTCGATGGACGGGCCGATGGAGTACCACATGTTCCAGACCGGTGAGAACGAGGGTGGCGCCGTCTATCCGCAACAGGAGGGTGAGACGGGCCTCATCACCTACTTCCTCGTCGAGGACATCGACGCTGCTCGCGGGCAGATCGAGGAGCTCGGCGGCTCCGCCGAGGAAAAGGGGCCCGTCCAGGGCATGGGCTGGTACGCCCGTGCCAAGGACACCGAAGGCAACGCGTTCTCGCTCTGGCAGAGCGACGAGAAGGCGCCAGCGCCCGAAGAGTCCTCCTAGAGCAGGCGCGCCGGATCGAAGAGCTCGAGCTCGGGCTCGCGGCGACCCAGGATCGCCCTCGCGACGAGATCCGCGCACGCGAGCCCGAGCACGTTTCCGTGGCCCGAGTAGCCGCGTGAGATCCACGTCCCGTGGCGGCCGGGGACGGGCCCGACGAGCGGGAGTGAGTCCGGCGTCATGCCGAAGATCCCGGCCCAGCGGTGCGTGATCCCCGGCCTGCGGCCAACGAGCTCCTCGACGAAGGCGTCCAGCGCTGCCTGGATCTCCGGGCTCGTCGCCTCCTCGGCCGTGAACTCGTGGTCGAGGGCCGTGTCTCGGCGCCCGCCGACGACCAGCCGACCGTCGGGCAGCTGCTGCCAGTAATCGAACCCCTGCCGGGCGTAGTGCGGTCGCTCGTAGAACCGCTCCTCCAGGGGCTCGGTGGCGACCACTTGCCCGCGGGGCGCCTGAACCACCTCGTCCAGCTCGCTCAGGAGGCCGCCCGGGTACCCGTCGCTGGCCACGACCAAGCCGTCCGCCTCCAGGCCCTCGAGCGACCTGACGCGGTCGTGCTCCCGGATGTCGACGCCGGCCTCTGCAGCACGCACGGCGAGCCGCCGGACCCAACGAGCCGGCTGCAGGGCTGCGTCCCGTGGATGCAGGATCGCAGCGTCGTACCGGCCCGCGAGCGGGCCTCCAGGCTCGTCGATCCACTCCACGGCGAACCCGTCGCTCCCGAGCGCCTCGTACTCCGCAAGGAGCTCCTCTCTCGCTTTTTCGTCTGCGGCCAGCTGGAGGCTTCCGACCCGACGCAGCGCGTCGCCCGCGAGCTCCTCCATCCGCTCGAGCGTCAGCTCGGTCAGCCGCCAGAGCCCCGCTGCGCGCTTTGCTCCGAGCTTGGCCCTGGCAGCGGCGTACGGCATCGCGCCGCCCCTGAGAGCGAAGCCTCCATTCCGCCCGCTTGCCCCGGAGGCGATCGAGCGCGCCTCGTGAAGGCGCACGCGGAGGCCGCCTTCCGCGAGAGTGAGCGCGCAGGAACAGCCGGTAACGCCTCCGCCGACAACGGCGACATCGACGTGGCCCTTGTGACGCGGCGATCGCAGCGGCTCGGCCGGCTCCTCGAGCCAGAACGAATCTCCCACGGGACGACCGTAGTCAGGGTCATGGCGCCGCCCGATAGACGCCGTCCGCCGCGGCAACGAGGCCCGCGAGCTCGAGCTCCGTGAGCGCGACGCTGACTGCTCCGGGCTCGAGCACTCCGCGGGCCGTGAGCTCGTCAGCGCCGGCCGGGGCGTCGCGGACGAGCTCGAGCAGCTGCGCCGCCTCTGTCGAGACCTGGACGACTTCCCCGGCCGCCGGCCGTTCCACCCCGAGAACGTCGAGGACGTCGCCTGCATTGGTCAGTGGGGCGGCGCCGAGCTTGAGGAGGGCGTTCGTCCCCGCGGAGAGCGAGGACGTAATCTCGCCCGGGACCGCGAAGACGTCGCGGCCTTCGTCGAGTGCGAAGTCGGCCGTGATCAGCGCGCCGCTCCGTTCTCGCGCCTCCACGACGACAACGGCCTCGGTGAGCCCGGCGATGATGCGGTTCCTGGCTGGGAAGCGCCAGGGCGCCGGTTCTACCCCGGGGTCGTACTCGGACACAACCAGCCCGTTTTCCTCGATCCGCCGCGAGAGCGCCGCATTCGACGCGGGGTAGTCGCGGTCGATCCCACAGCCGAGCACGGCGACAGTCAGCCCCGAGGCTTCCAGCGCTCCACGGTGAGCTTCGCCGTCGATGCCGCGCGCGAGGCCGCTCACGACGACGAGCCCGGCCGAAGCGAGCTCGCGGCCCAGCATCCGGGCAACCTGCGCGCCGTACGGCGAGCATGAGCGCGCTCCGACCACGGCAACCGCCCGTAGCCCGAGCACCTCCGGCTCCCCGGCACCGCGCGTGTAGAGCGCCTTCGGTGGGTCGAAGATCGCACGCAGCCGCTCCGGGAAGAGCCGGTCAGAACGTGTCAGCCTGATCACGGCGCGAGCTCCTTGGGAGCTCGGTACGCCAGCGCTTCGGCGACGTGCTGCTCCTCGACCGACTCGCTCTCTGCGAGGGTCGCGATCGTTCCCGCCACGCGGGCGACACGCATCCGTCCTCGGCCGGACAGCGGCAGACGCTCGACCGCGCGATCGAGAAGCCCACTGGCCTCAGTCGTTCGCCGTACCGGTCCTGCTCGGATCCGTTCCTGCGCCTGGACAACGCGCGCCCGAACGACCTCCGACAGCTCCCCACCCCGGCCGCTCAACTCGGCCGCCCGTGGTCTCGGAACCGCGACCACGAGATCGAAGCGATCGAGCAGGGCACGGGAGAGCTTTTGGCGGAAGGCCGCGAGTTTCTGAACCGAGCAGACGCAACCCGCGGCGGGGTCGCCCCGGGCCCCGCACGGGCACATGTTCATCGCCGCTACCAGCTGAAACCGCGCTGGGAAGACCGCGCGGCCTTCCGCGCGCGCGATGCTGACGAGACCGTCCTCCAAGGGCTGCCGCAGTGCCTCGAGCGCCGGTCGCTGGAACTCCGGAAGCTCATCGAGAAAGAGCACGCCGTGGTGAGCGAGGGTCGCCTCCCCCGGCCTCGGCCCGGAGCCGCCTCCGACGATCGCCGCGACCGAGGAGCTCTGATGCGGCATCCGGAACGGCCGGCACCGGACAAGCGGTTCGCCGGGTGGCAGCAGCCCTGCGACGGAGTAGATCCGCGTGACCTCGAGCGCCTCCTCCGCGAGCAGCGGCGGCAGGATGCCCGGCAGCCGGCGTGCGAGCATCGACTTTCCGGTTCCGGGCGGACCGGCGAGCAAAAGGTTGTGCCCGCCCGCCGCGGCGAGCTCGAGCGCTCGGCGGGCGCGCTCCTGTCCCCGAACGTCGGCCAGGTCGAGCTCGTCTCCCTGCGGCGGTGCGCCGTTCGTGGTCGCCGGCGTGAACGGCGCGGGCTCGGACTCGCCCCGAAGGTAGGCGACTACCTCCGCCAGGTGCCGCGCGGGCACCGGCTTCAGGCCGGCGAGGGCGGCCTCCGACGCCGACTCGGCCGCGCACACCAGCCGGTCGAAACCCCCGCGACGGGCTCCTTCGGCCGCAGCGAGAACGCCGCGGACCGGCCGGATCCGTCCGTCGAGCGCAAGCTCGCCGATCGCCGCGTGGCCCTCGAGGCGATGGAGCGGAAGCTGGTGGGAGGCCGCGAGGATCGCCAGCGCGATCGGGAGGTCGAAGCCCGAGCCCTCTTTCCGAAGCCCAGCCGGCGCCAAATTGACAGTGATCCGCCGCGAAGGCCATGTGAGCTGAGCGGCGGAGATCCCACTGCGGACGCGATGCTTGGCCTCCTGGCACGCTCGGTCGGCGAGGCCGACGATCGCCAGTCCCGGGAGGCCGTTTTGCAGGTGAGCCTCGACTTCGACGGTTCTGGCGTCGAGCCCCACGAGAGCATGAGTGACGGTACGCGCGAGCACGTTGTCATTGAAGACAATCTCGACGCACGCAACTGTGCCGACTCTGTGCCGAGTGTGTGTCTTCCTACCGGGCTACGAGCACGTCTTCGTAGAATTCCCCAGCCCGACGCCCGGTTCGGCGGTTGACATGCCGCCGCAGTCGTTCCTGCAACCGAAGACCGGCCCGCTCCAGGATCTCCGGATAGAGGTCACGGCGGTCGTTGACCACGATCAGCACCGGCGCCCGCGTGCGAAGCACCCTCCGCATCTGCGCGAAGACCTCCGCGACGCCTTCCATGTAGGCGGCGAGAGCCGCCGAACCGGAGCCCTGCTCCGCCGCGCCGAGCTCGAGCCCGCGAAGGTCCTCGAGGCCGAGCAGCTCATACGCGTAGCGATGCTGCTCGTGGTAGTCGATCAGGCCCGGGTACGGCGGCGAGGTAATGAGAGCGTCGAAGCGGCCCTCCAGTGCCACCTCACGCGCGTCGCCGTGCACAACCACCGCGGCCCGCCCGCGGGCGCGCGCCCGCGAAAAGTCCTTGATCCGCTGCAGCGTGTCCAGCGCATACCGCCGCAGGAAGTGCTCCGCGCGCTCGACTGGCCGGCACATCCGCTTGTGCTTATGGCACCAGTACGGCTCCGTCTGCGGCGCCCGTGGGAACTCGAGGTCGAAATGTGTCGTGCGCCGCGCGGACCGCGCCGCTCTAGCAAGCACGACGCGCAGGAGATCGGCGTGCTCGTACTCGCCGATCACGTCACGAAAGGCCAGCAGCTCGCCGGCCGCCCGCGGCGCGAACCACTCGGCGAGATAACCACTCGCCCCCGCCCCGCTCCCAAGCCCGTCCAACCGCCGCACAACCTCCCGAATCTCGCTTTCGAGCGCGAACAGGTCGTACCGCCGTGTCTTCACCTCCATGAGCAGGCAGTTGAACGCCGCGACGTCGATACCGACCGAATCGTGGCCGCTTTCGAGCCCCTGCACGAGCGTCGTGCCGGAACCGGCAAACGGATCCAGCACCCGCCCTCCGACGACGACATGCCGCCGCAAGAGCACTTCCACGAGCTGCGGAATGAACTTCCCGAGGTACGGATGAAGGCGGTGGACGTGCTTCGTCCGCTCGCGCTCGGGAAGATCCCGCTCGGACCAGGAGAGGTCTAGGTCGATCTCTGCGTAGAGCGCGTCCTGTGTCGGGGCCACAGCCTCCTTGCTTCGCCGCCGGCGCAGCGGCTCCTAGAAGGCGTCGACCACCCGCTTCAGGCCGCCCGGCGTCACCGTCACCACGTCGAAGCGCACCTCGAGCCCCGCGAGCTCCGGATGGCGGGCGAGCCAGGTTTCGGCTGCGCGGCAGAGCCGCCGCTGTTTCTCGGGCCCGACCATCTCGGCCGGCTCCCCGTACCCCTCGCCAAGCTTTGCCTTGACCTCGCAGAAGACCAGCTGCCGGCCGCGACGGGCCACGACGTCGAGCTCGTGGCCGCCCGCCCAAGCGTTCGTCTCCAGGATCCGGTAGCCGCGCAGCCGGTAGTGGAGGCGCGCCCGCCGCTCGGCCCGCGCTCCGGCCGGGTTCATTCCAACTCGAGCTCGGCCAGCTCCTCCGGTGACAGGTAGCAAAGTGCCTGGAAGGAGCGGCGATGGACATCCGACGGGCCTCGTTCGCGCACGACGGCAGAGTGCTTCGGCGTGATGTAGCCGACGTGGGACGAGAACCCATAGTGCGGGAACAACGCGTCCATCCGCCGCATCGCGCGATCCCTCACGACCTTCGCCACGATGGATGCGGCGGCGATCGCAGCGCTGCGCTCGTCCCCGTCGACGACGGCCAGGTGCTCCGGCGCCGACGGCCCGAGCCGGAAGCCGTCGACGAGGCAAGCCTCGGCAGGCGGCGCCAATGCGCGCAGGCAGGATCGCATCGCCTCCAGGTTCGACCTGTGGAGACCCGTTCGGTCGATCTCCGAGGACGAGATGACCCGCACCGTGAACGACGCCGCGCAGCTCACTACCCCGCGGAAAATCTCCTCCCGCTCGCGCGCCGTCAGCTGCTTGGAGTCGTTGAGCCCCGCAAGCGGGCGAACGCGATGATCGCGAAGGCACTCGTAGTCGAAGAGCACTCCGGCGACGACGAGCGGCCCGGCCAGACAGCCGCGTCCGGCCTCGTCCACGCCCGCGACGAAACGGAGCCCGAACTGCCTGTCGAACTGAAGGAGGCGCCTAGTCCGAGTCCGAGGGCTCGGCCGTTGCCGGCTCTGCCTCCGGCGGGTCCTCAGGAGCCCGCTTGGCCTCGACGTCTTCGTCGGTGGGCTGCTCGGCGGCGGTGGGGCGTGCACCGGCCGAGGATAGCGTCCGGCCATCACGGCGCTCGCGCACGCGCGCCTTCTTCCCCACTTTCCCGCGCAAGTAGTACAACTTCGCGCGGTTCACGTCGCCGATCGCAACGACCTCGATCCTCTCGATCTTCGGCGAGTGCACCGGGAACGTCCTCTCGACCCCCACGCCGAACGACTGCTTGCGCACGGTAAAGGTCTCACGGATGCCCGAGCCCTGGCGCTTGATGACGATGCCCTCGAAGACCTGGACACGACGGCGCTGGCCTTCGATCACCTGGAAGTGAACGCGGACCGTGTCCCCGGCCTTGAACTCGGGGATGTTCGGGCGCAGCTGACGGCGCTCGAGTGTCTCGATCGGGTTGGCCATGGGAAAGGGTCGGCCGCCAGGCCGACGCAGCATGCTAGCGAAAGGAAATTCGCCTCGGCGGCCAGTAGACCGCGAAAACCTTGCCGATCAGGTTGCCACGGGGCAGCGGGCCCCACACCCGGGAGTCGCAGGATTGCGCGCGGTTGTCGCCCATCACGAAGTACTCATCCTTGGGAATCTTCTCCGGCGGCCTCGTGTCGACGTCCCGCCGGTCCGGCTTCACGTACGGCTCGTTCAGGCGCCTGCCGTTGATGTAGACGAAGCCGCTCCGCATCTCCCACGTCTCGCCCGGGAGGCCGATGATCCGCTTGACGAAAGTTCCTCCTGCACCGCAGTTCTTCCGCGCCTCCTCCGGCGTCTCGAAGACGACGATGTCGCCGCGCTTCGGATCGGTGAAGTGGTAGATGAACCGGTTGGCGAGCACGCGGTCCGAGAACTGCGCCGTGCACCCGAGCCCGGCGCCCGCGCAGTGCAGCGTCGGCTCCATCGACGAGGACGGAATGCGGTACGGGTTGACGACCCATTGCTTGATCGCAAGGACGATTGCGACGGCGCCGACGATCGTCACGATCCAGTCGATCGCGATGCGCCAGGGCTTCGGCAGCCCCTGAGTCAGGCGGTCCACGGGGTTCCTCAGCAAGGTGTCCGCTCCCGGCTCTGGTCGCGGCGCCACTCGGCGATGCGCGCATGGTCGCCCGAAACGAGCACGTCGGGGACAGTCCAGCCGCGGAACTCGGCCGGACGGGTGTAGTGGGGATACTCGAGCCTGCCCTCGAGCTCGGCGGAGAAGCTTTCCTCGTCGGCCGATCCCTCGCTGAGCGCGCCCGGCAGGCGCCGGGCGACGGCGTCGAGCATGACCATGGCCGGGAGCTCGCCGCCGGAGAGGACATATGGGCCGATCGAGATTGCGTCGTTCGCGAGATGCATGAGGATCCGCTCGTCGAAACCCTCGAAGCGGGCGGAGAGAAGCGTCAGGTGCTCCTCTTCGGCGAGCTCCTCGACGACGCTCTGATCGAGCTGGCGACCCTGGGGCGTGAGTGCGATCACCCGGTGGTCAGGCACACCGCCGTAAACCCCTTCCAGCGCCGCCGCAACGACATCGACGCGAAGCACCATGCCCGAGCCGCCGCCGTACGGCCCGTCGTCCACCTGGCCGCCGGCGAGGGGCGTCCAGTCCCGGTAGTTGAAGAGGCGGAGGTCGAGCTCGCTGCCGAGAACGGCCGCGAGCGGCCGCTGCTCTGAGACCGTTGCGAAGACATGGGGAACCAGAGTGAAGACGTCGATGCGCAAAAGTCCGGGCAGGTTAGTTGTCCGGTGTGAACCCTCGCGCGACAAGGATTCGGCGCCGGTCGAGATCGACCTCTTGGACGCATGCGCCGACCATGGGGAGCGAAACCCCGGAGTCGAGCTCGAGCACGTCGTTGGCCACCCCCGGCGTGACCTCGGTCACCCTGCCCAGCCGCCGGCCGCCCTCTTCCTCCACGTCGAGGCCGACGAGCTGGAAGACGTAGTAGGCGCCTGCTTCCGGCTCGGGAAGCTCGTCGCGTGAGATCCGGAGCGCGGCTCCACGGGGGACGGAACGGTCGAGGCGCACGACGAGACGATTGCCCGCCCGCTTACGCTCCACGACCTCTGCGGGCTCGCCGTCGACGAGCAGCGTCGTTCCCGGCTCGAAGCGCTCGGGATCCTCACTTGCATCCTCGACGACGAATGCACCTTCGAGCCCGTGTGGGCGCCCAACTCGACCCACGGTGATCAGATGGTCCTCAGCCAGCGATCTCGAGAATGACCCGGCGCCGCTGCCTGGCGCCGCCGGCCCGCACGATCGCGCGCAGGGCGCGGGCGAGTCGTCCCTGGCGGCCGATCACCTTGCCGACGTCCTCCTGCGCGACATGCAGGCGGAGGACGACAGCGTCGTCTCGCTCTTCCTCCTCGACGCGGACGGCGTCGGGGTCGTCGACCAACTGGCGCGCGAGATACGCGACCAGATCAGCCAATGTTCTTGACCTTGAGCAGGCGCGCGACGGTCTGCGACGGCTGCGCCCCCTTGTCCAGCCACTCCTTGACCTTCTCCTCGTCGAACTCGATCGTCGACGGGTCGGTCTGCGGGTTGTAGCGGCCGACGATCTCGATGAATCGTCCGTCTCGCGGCGAGCGCGAGTCGGTGACGACGACGCGGTAAATCGGATTCTTCTTGGAGCCGACCCGCGTCAGCCTCATCTTTACTGCCATGTCACCTCCGTGGTGCGTTCGTGAGTTCAGGTGGGAGCCCGGGCATCTTGCCCTTCCCCATCTGCTTCATCATTTTCTGCATCTGCTTTCGGGCCGAGAGCAGCTTGTTGACTTGCTGGATCGTCGTCCCGCTGCCCGCGGCGATTCTCTTGCGGCGGGAGCCGTCGATCAGGTGCGGCAGCTGCCGCTCGCGCGGCGTCATGGAGAGGACGATCGCCTCGACCCGCTTGAGCTCGGCCTCGTTCACGTCTACGCCCTGGAGCTGCTTGCCGACGCCGGGGATCATCCCGAGCACGCCCTTGAGCGGGCCCATCTTCCGCAGCATTCGGTAGCTCGACAGGAAATCGTCGAAGGTGAATTCGCCCGCCCGCATCCTCGCCTCGAGCTCGGCCTGATCCTCGTCGGACGCCGCCTCTTCGGCCTTCTCGATCAGGGTCAGCACGTCGCCCATCCCGAGGATCCGCGAGGCCATACGGTCGGGATGGAAGTACTCGAGCTGGTCGAGCTTTTCGCCGACCGAGGCCAGCTTGATCGGCTTGCCGGTCACGGCCTTGACGGAGAGCGCCGCGCCGCCGCGCGCATCTCCGTCCAGCTTCGTCATGACGACCCCGTCGAAGGCGACCCGTTCCTGGAAGGCCTCGGCGACGGAGACGGCTTCTTGGCCGGTCATCGCGTCGAGGACGAGCAGGACGTTCGTCGGCTTGGCGGCGTCGCGGACTCGCACAAGCTCGTCCATCACCTCTTCGTCGACGTGGAGGCGGCCGGCCGTGTCGAGGATGACGACGTCGGCGCCCTGCTCGGTCGCGCGCTGGATCCCCGTTTTGACCGCGGCGACGGGATCGGGCCCCGTGAAGACGGGAATCTGGGTCTGGCGGCCGAGCTGCTCGAGCTGCTCGACGGCGGCCGGGCGCTGGAGATCGGCGGCGACGAGCGCCGGAGAGTGCTTCTCCTTCCGGAGCAGGACGGCGAGCTTGGCGGCGGCGGTCGTCTTACCGGAGCCCTGGAGGCCCGCGAGCAGGATCACGGTCGGCGGTTTCCCTGCGAAGACGAGCTTCGAGCTCCCCGAGCCCATGAGCTCCGTCAGCTCTTCGTGGACGATCTTCACGACCTGCTGACCCGGCGTGAGGCTACGCATGACGTCCTGGCCTAGCGCGCGCTCCTTCACGCGGGCGACGAAGTCCCTGACGACCTTGAAGTTGACGTCGGCCTCGAGCAGCGCGAGTCGGATCTCGCGCATCGCGCGCGAGATGATCTCTTCGTCCAGCTTTCCACGGCCCCTGAGAGGCCCCAGAGCGGCGTTCAGCTTGTCGCCGAGTGTGTCGAACATGACCGCGGAAGTGTAGTGACGGTTACTGAAGCTCCAGGCGGCAGGGTCGTACACTCGGGGGATGCCGGCTTGCGCGCATTGCGGCGAGCAGAACCCGGAGCGGGCTCGATTCTGCCTTGCCTGCGGCACGCCGTTCCCGGACGCCGCCCGCGATGTCGAGACGCGACGGACGGTCACCGTCGTCTTCGCAGACCTCGTGGGCTCGACGTCGATCGGGGAAGGTCTCGACCCGGAGGCGCACCGGCGGGTGCAGACGCGCTACTTCGACGAGCTCCGAGCGGTGCTCGAGCGCCACGGCGGCACGGTCGAGAAGTACATCGGCGACGCGGTCATGGCCGTCTTCGGCACGCCCGTCGTGCACGAGGACGACGCGCTCCGTGCGATCCGCGCGGCCACGGAGATGCGCGAGGTGCTCACATCCCTGAACGACGAGCTTCGGCAGGGCCTGAACGTCGCCCTCAGCGTGCGAACCGGCATCAACACCGGCGAGGTGGCGGCAGGGGATCCGACCACCGGGCAACGGCTCGTCACCGGCGATGCGGTCAACGTCGCGTCCCGGCTGGAGACCGCAGCGACTCCCGGCGAGATCCTGATCGGCGACGACACCTACCGCCTTGTCCGGAACGCGGTGCTCGTCGAGCCGGTCGACGAGCTCGACCTCAAGGGGAAGGCCGAGCCGATGAAGGCGTGGCGGGTCCTCGGCGTCCTCACCGGCGCACCGTCAGTAGCCCGCCGGTTCGACTCGCCGCTCGTCGGTCGTGAACGCGAGCTCACGCTGCTCCAGCAGACATTCGATCGCGCGGCGAACGACCACGCCTCTCATCTCTTGACGATTCTCGGCCCGGCCGGCGCCGGAAAATCGAGGCTCGCTCGCGAGCTGCTCGACAGCGTGGACGAGCAGGCGACCCTGCTCGTGGGGCGGTGCCTGCCCTACGGCGAGGGGATCACCTTCTGGCCGGTGATGGAGATCGTCAAGCGCGCCGCCGGCGTCGGGCCGACGTTGGCCCTCGAGGAGAGTAAGCATCGGATCGCCTCTATCGTTGCTCCCGATCCAGACGCTGAGCTGGTTGCCGAGCGCCTGAGCGCCGTCCTCGGCCTCGACTCGAACGGAGCAGGCACGGACGAGATCTTCTGGTCGGTCCGCAAGCTGCTCGAGGCGCTGGCGCGCGAGCGTCCAGTGGTCGTGCTGTTCGACGACGTGCACTGGGGTGAGCAGACCTTCCTCGATCTCATCGAGCACCTCGCCGACTGCTCCCGCGACGCACCGGTGCTGATCGTCTGCCTCGCCCGTCCCGAGCTGCTGGAGGAGCGTCCGATGTGGTCGGGCGGGAAGATGAACTCGACGTCGCTCCTGCTCGAGCCGCTCGACGAAGCGGCCTGTGGGACGCTGATCGAGAACCTGCTCGATAGCGCCGAGGTCGACGACGTCGTGACGCAGCGGATCGCCCAGGCGGCGGAGGGGAATCCGCTCTTCGTCGAGGAGATGCTGGCTGTGCTCGTCGAGGAAGGAGCGCTCAGGCGGGAAAACGGGCGCTGGGTCTCCACGCAAGACCTGTCCACCGTCGCGATCCCGCCGACGATCCAGGCCTTACTCGGCGCACGAATCGGCCGGCTCGGCCGGGAAGAGCGAAACGTGCTCGAGCGTGCGGCCGTCGCCGGCCGCATCTTCTCGCGTGGGGCCGTTCGCGCTCTCTCTCCGGTGACCGAGCGATCGGCGCTGGAGCCACGCCTCGCGGGCCTCGTCCAGAAGCAGCTGATCCGTCCTCATCGCACGGAGTTCAGCGCGGAGCACACGTATCGGTTCCGCCACAACCTGATCCGCGACGCCGTCTACCAGCACATGTCGAAGGCGAGCCGGGCCGAACGGCACGAGCAGTTCGCCGGCTGGCTGGAAGGCGCGGGCGAAGGCAAGAGCGCGGAGCGGGACGAGATCCTGGGCTACCACCTCGAGCAGGCGGTTCGCTACCGGCAGGAGCTGGGGCGGCCGGACGAGCAGCTCGCCGTCCGCGCGGGCGAGCGGCTCGCCAGGGCCGGGCGGCGCGCGGTCGACCGCGGCGATCTCCCGGCGGCCGTGAGCCTCCTGTCGAGGGCGACGGCGCTTCTTCCGGACGCGCACGGTGAGCGGCGGGAGATCCTGCCGATGCTCGGGAGCGCGTTGATCCGGACCGGCGACTTTCCGCGCGCCGAGCGGGTGCTCACGGAGGCGTTGGAGGCCGCTCAGGCGGCAGGTGACCGCCGGCTCGAGCTGCGCACCGTCATCGAGCGCGAGTTCTTCCGCGCCTTCACCGATCCTGCGGGATCGGTCGAGGAGATCGTCGTGGTCGCCGATGAGGTCATCCCACTCCTGGAAGAGCTCGGCGACGACCTCGGCCTCGCGAAGGCGTGGTGGCTGAAGAGCGAGGTGCACGTCAACGCTTGCCGTTGGGGCGAACGCGCCGCGAACCTCGAGCGGGCGCTCGAGCATGCGCGCAGAGCAGGAGACGCAAGCGAACAATCCACGCTCGCCGCGTTCCTGATGCAGGCGCTGTACTACGGGCCGACGCCGGTGGACGAGGCAATCACGCGGGGAGAGAGCCTGCTCGCGGAGCGGCCGGACGATCGCTCCCTCAAGGCCTCGATCACCGGGGCAATCGCGGGGCTCAACGCGATGCGCGGAGACTTCGACGAAGCGCGGCGGCTCCAGGCCGACGCCCGTGGTCTCTACGAGGCGTTGGGCCAGCGCTTCCGCATCGCGCTGTGGTCGCTTGCCGCGGCCGAGATCGAAGGGCTCGCAGGTGAGCCCGAGGCAGCCACCGCGATCCTGCGCTGGGCCTTTCAGGAGCTCGAGGACATGGGCTGGACAAGCGTCATGTCAACGATGGCGGCGTTCCTCGCCGACGCTCTGGTGGCTGAAACTGATGAGGCGCTGCATTACTCGCGGCTCAGCGAGGAGCTCGCCGCGGACGAGGACGTTGTCACCCAGGTGATGTGGCGTATCGCTCGCGCCCGAGCATCAGGCGACGAGGAGCTCGCGAGGCAAGCGGTCCGACTCGCCGAGCCCACTGACTACCCGGACCTGAAGGCCCGGGCGTTCTTGGCTTTGGCAGAGGTCGCGCGCGACCCTGCGGCTCGGCAACGAGCCGTTGCTGAATACGAGCGGAAAGGCAACATCGCCGCAATCGCACTCATAGGATCACCGGGACACGCGGTAACGACGGAAAGGAGTACGGATGGCTAAGCGTTTCCGAGGCGTCGCACACGTGACCGACAATCCCGATGCCGGCTTCAGGGCAGCAACGCAGAAGGCCGTCGACAAGTACAAGGAAGAGCGAGGTGCGCCAGACCCCGGTTCGCCGGTGCGGCTTAGGGTCGCGGACATGTACGTCGACGTCCAGAACCCTATTCACGGGTACATCGTCGACCTGGAGACCGACGACTAAGAGCAGGTTGTCGCGGCGTCTGCGCCCTCGTAGGATCGGCGAGACCCGCTAGGCAAGGAGGCCCATGTCACCTATTTCTGACGATCCGTACCAGGGAGAGGGGAAGACGATCGAGGAGGCGGCCGAAGATGCCGCCAAGAAGGTTCCGAAGGAGATCCAACAGGCGACGTTCGAGCTCACGATCTCCGCCCAACTTTCGGGTGAGCACAACCCGATCCACGGCTACATCGTCCAGCTGAGTCCCGGAAGTTAAACGAGCAAGGAGAGCGCATGGCAGCTGTTGCGAAAATCATCACGATCATCGGCTCGTCGCCGGAGAGCTTCGCGAAAGCGGCCGATGCGGCCGTTCAGGAGGCCTCGAAGACGGTGCGCGGCATCTCGGGCGCCCACGTCACGTCGATGAGCGCTGTCGTCGAAGGTGACCACATCAGCGAGTACCGCACGACTGTGGACATCGCTTTCGGAGTCGAGTCCGGCAGCTCCGCGGGCTAGCGGGCCAGGAGCGCCCGCGCGTAATCATCCGGATCGAACGGCCTCAGGTCTTCGATCCCTTCGCCGACGCCCACGAGCTTGACCGGCAGTCCGAGCTCGTGGGCGATCGCCAGGGCGACGCCGCCCTTCGCCGAGCCGTCTAGTTTCGTCAAGGCCACGCCGGACACGTCCACGGACTCGCCGAAGAGGCGGGCCTGCTGGAGGCCGTTCTGGCCGGTGGTCGCGTCGATGATCAGGAGCGTCTCGTGCGGCGCGCCGGGAAGGCGGCGCTGGATCACGCGCCGGACCTTCGCCAGTTCCTCCATCAGGTTCGTCTGCGTGTGCAGCCGCCCGGCGGTGTCGACGATGACCACGTCGCGGCCGCGAGCGGCTGCGGCCTCGATCGCGTCGTAGGCGACCGCCGCTGGATCACCACCGCGTTCCGAGCCGACGAAGTCGGCGCCGGCCCGTTTGGCCCAGATCTCGAGCTGTTCCTCGGCCGCTGCGCGGAACGTGTCGGCTGCAGCGAGGATCACCTCGTGGCCGTGCTCGCGCAGGCGGCTCGCGAGCTTCCCGATCGTCGTCGTCTTTCCGGTGCCGTTGACGCCGACGACGAGGATAACGCTCGGCCGTCCGTCGATGCCGAGCCGCCCGGGCTCTCCGAGAAGCGCCGCGGCCTCTTCGGCGAGGGCCTCGCTCAGCTCGCCGAGCTCCGTGCGCGCCTCCAGCCGGCGGACGAGTTCGGCTGTCGTCGGGACGCCGACGTCGGCGGCGATGAGCGCTTCTTCCAGCCGCTCCCAGGCCTCGTCGTCCGCTGGGTCGAACGCTGCGGCCGCGAGCTGCTCGGTCATCGCGCGGCGGGTCTTGCCGAGCGAGTCGCGCAGGCGCGAGAAGAAGCCCTCGCGCTGCTCCTCGGTCTCGTCCGGTCTCTCGGTGTCGCCGAGAAACTCCCCCCAGCTTCTGGTCACCGCGGGAGGCTAGCTCCGTTTGGGGTCAGACCCCGTCACCGACGTGGAACTTCGGCGAGCGGAGTTGTCAGGCGGCGGCTTCCGCTGACTCGCTGCGGGGTAGGCGGCGGGAGACGATCTGGGACACCCCTTCCGCGCCCATCGTGACGCCGTACAGGACGTCCGCCGCCTCCATCGTCCGCTTCTGGTGCGTGACGACGATGAACTGCGCCCGGCCGGCGTAGCGCCGAAGCAGCTGGACGAAGCGCCCGATGTTCGTATCGTCGAGCGCCGCCTCCACCTCGTCGAGGAGGTAGAACGGACAGGGCCGCGCGAGGAAGAGGGCAAACAGGAACGAGATCGCCCCGAGCGCCTTCTCCCCGCCAGAGAGCAGCGACAGCCGGGTGACGCGCTTACCGGCCGGCTGCAATTCGACCTCGATCCCGGGCGCGCTCTCCTCCTCCTCGCCCTCCTCGTCGGTCAAAAGGAGGCTGCCCTTGCCGCCGGGGAACAGCGTCTGCGCGACCTCCTCGAAGTTGGCACTCACCGCGGCGAACGTCTCGGCGAATCGCCGCTCGACCGTCTCGTCAAGCTCGTCCCGCAGCTTCGCAAGCTCGTCCAGGCTCCGTTCCAGATCCTCACGCTGCGCCGTCAGGTCGGCCAGGTTCTCCTTCTCGCGCGCGTACTCCTCGGCGGCGAGCGGATTGACCCGGCCCAGCTCCTCGCGCCGCCGTCGCAATCGCTCTGCCCGCTCGAGGAGAGCGTCGCGGTCGTCGCCCTCCGCCGGCTCGACGTCCGCCGCCTCCAGCAGCCGCTCAGCTTCTCTGCGCTCTGCCTGGAGCCGAGCCAGCTCCACCTCGACCG
>Ga0184635_10000029_pt1 | contig 24227 bp, 20 predicted proteins | sample PLM3_30_b2_FD_133147 | JGI IMG/M metagenome (GOLD analysis project Ga0184635, IMG submission 133147) | Groundwater sediment microbial communities from an aquifer in East River, Colorado, USA - PLM3_30_b2 | ecosystem: Environmental > Terrestrial > Soil > Riparian zone | place: USA: East River...
ACGACCGCCCGGACGACTGCGAAAGGCAACCGGCGCTCCCGCGCAAGCCGCGCCTGTGCGGCGCTCTCCATGTCGGTCGCTGTCGCCTGCGTTCGTTGGGCTAGAGCCTGCTTTTCGCTTGGAGTTTGTACGATGGCAGCGCTTTCCACCAGCGGGTCTGTGCCAACGGGACATTTGGCGGACAAGGCTTGATAGAGTCGTCGATGCCATTCGCTGCTGACGGCGTGACTTTCGCCCGTCACCCCGACAATGAGTTTAGGAAGCAACACGCTTCCCGCAGTCAGGCGGTCGTCGAGGGCAGCGGCATAACCCCAGCTCAAGAGCGCGGTCGCCCCTCGCGATACCAAAAGCGCGCCCGCGGCATAGGTGCGCTCCGATCCTATCCCGGAGTACGCAACCAATATATTGTCTCCGATCGTCGTGCATGTTCCCGCGGGAATCGCTTGCCGCGTTAGGCTTTTTAGCTCCCAGGGAAGCGCGACCACGATTCCCAGCATCAGCTTTCGTCGGCTGTCAAATTGCGATAGCGGGCCAACGCCAGCAGCGGAAAGTATTTGTCGTAACCGTGATATTTTAAGTAAAAGACCCGCGGGAATCCGGGCGCGTTGAAGTCGGGGTCACTCCAAAAGCCGTCCGACTCTTGGGTTTGCAAAAGGAACTCGATACCGAGTTGAACAGACTCTGAGTGCACCTCACCGGCGCTCATCAAGCCCAACACAGCCCACGCCGTGTGAAAGGACGTGCTGCGCTCGGCGTGGTCGCGTTTGGACGGCTCAAAATAAGTATCGCATCCTTCCCCCCAGCCGCCGTCGGCGCGCTGTATGCTCTTGAGCCAAGCGGCGCCGCGCCGCACCGACTCGTGTGTTGGGCTCACGCCTTCCTCTTCCAAAGCGATCAGCACGGACCAAGTGCCGTAGATATAATTCGTTCCCCACCGCCCGTACCATGAACCATCCGGCTGCTGTGAACGGAAAAGGTATTCCAGACATTTTCCTTTGACGGAATTAATTTCCGGCCTATCAGCCAGCCGCGCCAGCAACATTAGACAGCGCGCGCTTACGTCCTCTGTGGGCGGATCTAGCAGGGCGCCGTGATCGGCGAAGGGAATTTCGTTGAGGTAGGTGTGATCGTTATCAGCATCAAACGAAGCAAAGCCGCCGTTTTTCGACCGCATGCCACAAATCCATTCAGCTGCGCGCTGCACCGGATTGTCAAAACATCGTTCGCCGCTCTTATGCATCCCATAGGCAACCGCTGCCGTGTCGTCGAGATCGGGATAGTGAGAATTTATGAACTGAAAGGGCCATCCGCCGCCTCTCACTCTTGGCCTGTTAAAAGTCCAGTCTTGAGGCTCCTCCAGCAGTTGTTTTTCAGTCAGCCAAGCGAATGAATCTTTGACTGCGCTCAAGCTCCGCTCGTCGCCGATCTCCTGAAGCGCGATACAAGCCCACGCGCTATCCCACACCGGCGACATGCACGGCTGGCAATAAGCGCTCCGTTCACTGACCACCAACAGATCCTTGATCGCTTGTCTTTCCTGAGCTCGCAACGGATGGTTGGCTGGATAACCAAGAAACTCCAGCGCTTCGTAGGCATTGACCATCGCAGGAAAAATGGCCCCCAGCCCGCCGGCACCATTGAGCTGTTCCAATATCCAGGCTTCGGCCTTTTTGATGGCGCGGCGGCGAAGCCAGCGCGGCATTAATGGATATAGCTTGAGTCCCAGCCGATCCAGCACGAGCAAGACCCGATTAAGAACAGAACGAGTGGGAAAATAGCCGCTTCGTTGCCAAGGATCTCCGTCGAAGAGTTCTCGGATCGAGATTTTTTTTGGATTTCGCGCCCGCGCTTTGAACGTGTAGAGAATAAACAACGGAACCATGACGGTGCGCGACCAATAAGAAACTTTGAACAGGTGAAAAGGAAACCAGCGCGGCAGTAAAACAATTTCCACCGGTAAAAATGGCACAGCGCGCCAGGGCAGCTGCTCGAAAATGGCGAGCGCAATCCGCGTAAATACGTTGGCCCGAGAGGCTCCGCCAAGGCGAAGAATCGCCTCCCGCGCTCTGACCATATGAGACAGCGCAGGCGAGTCACCGGCAAGCTTGAGCGCATAGTAGCATTTCACCGAGCAACTGATTTCAGCGCCGCCGCCGTAGTAAAGCGGCCAACCGCCGCCTTCGAGTTGATGAGCGCGCAGATACGCAGCGAGCTTGCGTTCGAGCCCCTCGTCGAGCTCGTCGGCGTAATGCATCATCAGAATATACTCGGCAGGAATGGTGCAATCGGCCTCCAGCTCGAAGCACCAGTACCCTTCAGCGTGTTGCGCGCGGAGAAGCGCGCTCGCAGCACCCTCTATGGCGTGCTCGAGCTCGGCTAACGGCAGTTTTTTAGAAAGACCGATCGTTTCTCGTTCTGGCGAATGATCGGCGTAGGCGATGCCGTCCCTCATACAGGAGATAATTCTCCCGGCGACATCACAGCGCTCTATCAACCTCAAGGTCGCTGGTTTCGGCCGGCGACCAGCGCGTTGAAGTGGGCGTTAAAGGTAGTCGGAACGCAGCAAGATAAAAAAGCAACCTCAACAGACCATCGTTTTGGACCGCGAGCCGGCTCATCAAGACAGTCCCCTTGACGCTTAATCGTGATATCTTAACCTGACTTCCATCTGTGTAATCAAGGTTCTTGTTGATCTTGCGTAGGGTTAACAGAGCGAAGCCGATTGCCCAGAGACAGAAATTGCGGATCCCGACTTCCTGCCCGGGAATAAGTAGCGTGTATGTCAAGGCGTTTTTCAAGTGTCCGTGGGCGATGCCGATAAGACGCTGAACCCCGCGCTGGAACTCTTCTCGTTTCCCTGCTCTCGTTAAATCGCGGAGATCGAGTCCTTCTTCAGCGAAAATCTCTCGGGGCAACCAGCACGCGCCATTCCGATAGTCTTCCCAAACATCTTTCAGGATATTTGTCATCTGCAGGCCCTGGCCGAAGGAAATTGCCAACCCCATTAAGGCGTCATGACGCTTGGCGATTTCCGGCGAATGGAGACAAAACAGACTAGTCAGCATCTGGCCCACAACGCCTGCAACGTAATAGCAATAGCGATCGAGGTCCTCGAGAGTTTGCAGACCGTGTTTCTCATTTCGCAGCTGAAATTGTGTCATGCCTTGAGCCATGGTGCGGACGCAATGCTGCAATGCTTCGCGTTGAGCCGCAGAGAAGCTACGGGCGATTTGGATCACGCGAGGAGCGTTACGAATCAATTCGTGTTCGGCTGGCGATGTTTGCTTCGAGAGCGACGCGCACAATTGCCGAGCGAACAGCGCGGCATTTTTTCCGCCGTCTAGGGCTCTTAAAAACTGCTGACAAAAATAGTTCTTTCGTGCGCCGTCCAAGAGCGGCTCGTCTTCGATGGTGTCAACGATGCGGCAAAGGAGATAGGCATTGGATACAACTCGGTAAAGCGCGGCGGGAAGCTGCGGAATGGTCAAGGCGAACGTGCGGGAGACTCCCTGCAACATGTCAGATTGAAAGTCATCGTCGCCGGGCCATGCCTCGTTCGGCCCGAGATCTACAGGATCCGAAAGAGGGGGCGAAGTAAAAGTAAATTGAGGCACGGCGCTTTCGTTTCTAAACGCATCATGCTCGATCCGTCCCTTCATGGTTTACGTTCTCTTGCGGCCGTCGCTTTTACTTTAAATGGTAAATCTTGCTCTCATTCTGAACGGCTCTTCACTGCGTGCGACTACTCGGTTCTGCCAGTCACGTAACTGGCAATCTCCCGCAGCGGCTCCGCCGCTTTGCCGTAAGGCTCGATTTCCCTGAGGCATTCAGCAAAAAGGGCTTGTACGCGGTCCCTGGCCTTTGCTTTCCCGGCAACCGCTAAATAATTAGCTATGCCCTTGTGGTTGTCTTCCGAGATTTCATGATCGTCCAATATGTCATCCGTAATCTGGAACGCCAGTCCCAAAGAGCGAGCGTATCGGGTAATCCTGTCGAGATCCTCGCGTGTGGCTCTTCCGATTATCGCTCCGACACGGGCTGCTGTCGTGATCAGCGCGCCTGTCTTCAGGCGATCGAGATCCTCCAAAACAGCTGGTGTTACCTTGCGTTTCTCCAATTCGAACTCTTTACTTTGTCCGCTGATCATTCCTCGTACCCCGGCTGCCCCGGATATCTCGCGAATGAGCTTTGCGATCAAAGCACCCCCCAAAATGCGTGTAACGGCGGGGTCAGACACGATAAAAAAAGCTTCCGTCAGTAAAGCATCGCCGGCCAGAAGCGCTATTGCCTCGCCAAAGCGCTTGTGGCAAGAAGGTTTTCCTCGACGGAAGTCGTCATTGTCGAGTGAAGGCAGGTCGTCGTGTATCAGCGAATAGCAATGAATCAACTCAATCGCGCAGGCAAAAGAGAGCATCGGAGCGCGTTTGGCGCCGAACAGCTCCCCGACCGCTAAAGTCAATGTGGGGCGGAACCGTTTCCCGGCATCCAGAACGCTATAACACATGGCTTGATGAAGCAGCGGTGGAATTTGGGGAACTCTTGTTTTCAGGTATTGGTCTAAAGCATCGTCAATGAGCGATTTACACTGATCAAAATATTGGCGGCTATCGATAGCTGTCTGAGAGTCATTTGTCTGGCCCGAGACTTTATGAGTTCTCTTTTTGAAAGTGGTAATCGTGAAGTTGTATCCCATGTGTGGCCTGAACCGAGGTTGAACTCGTTTTATCCCGTCTGGTTACTATTACTCCAATTTATTTGGTTCTTTCAACCGTCCAAGACAAGTTTTTGAGGCGGAATCATTCCGCCTCTCTAGCCAATTTATGATAGCTTTGCCGATCTAACAAACTTAGGAGGACCGGATCGATATCGATATAGCCAGCCGATTTTTTAACCGATCTCGGCCTCTACCAAGGCCGCGTTCTAATGCCTCGCAGGGTTCGACTCCCCCTCTTCTCCGCCAATATTTACTGACTGACGGCGAAGATTTACAGCAGGAGCATATTCACGTTGTTCGTCGTGCTGACGAACACTTCGGTGTGAGCGCGCTTCGTCGCCGGCAAACTGTGGCGGCTGCTTCATAAAATAACTCGAGATCCGACGAGCGCGTCGCCGATACCGCGGTCAACGCCGACTTGGCGCAGCCCATCGACCACCACTCCCGCCTAATCGATCGAATGCCCAACCTCGACTTTCATTTTGCAGTTGAGCGGAACGAACGCCTGGAGAATCTCTAGGAATGGCCTCGCTAACAAGGCGCGGTCTCGGCAGGATCAGCGAGAGCAGCAAAAATCTCTGCCGTTTGATTGCTTCGCTTACTGAGCTGCTAATGGATACATCCGTTTTGGATTCTCGAAACAAATCTTTTGTTTGGTCTCGGCGTGAACATCTTCGCGCGCCATGAATTTCTGGATATTTTCATGAAACTCCGAACGTGGCTCGTGCGGGAAATCCGTCGCGCAAAACAAGATATCGTCGCGCAGCAACTCGGCGATCTGAGCGATGCCGCGATCTTCCAGCTCGCAGTGAATGAAGATTCGGCCGCTCTTGAGGTGCTCCGAAGGCAATTTTTTGCATGTGGGGACCTGGGTGTTGCGATGCTCATATTCCATATCCAGCCGCTCCATCAAGTAAGGCACCCAACCACAGCCGGCTTCGGCGTACGCCACCTTAAGTTTTGGAAACTGATCGTAAACCCCGTTGTAGATCATGCTGGTCATCTGAATCATCTGGCCAAAACCATGACTGAGAGCGCGAACCTCGATCAGCCGGTCGAAGGAATCAACGCCGATGCCCTGCGTGGGCGCCGCATGCACCGCTAGTAGAGCGCCCAGCTCTTGTGCCGTCTCGTATACCGGAAAATATCTCTCATCACCGAGGGGCTGCCGAAGCCCGACCGCAGGAAGAACAGCGCCAACGAAACCAAGTTCATTCACGGCGCGTTTCAATTCCCTAACCGCGTCCGGAACCGATTGAAGAGGGATCAACGCCATCCCTTTAAGGCGCTTTTCCGGCTTGATAAAAGTTTCGGACAAATAATTGTTATAACCGGCAGCAACCGCGCAGGCCCAATCCTTGTCTCTGACGAGTCCAAAGGTCAGCCCCGCCGTCGGATACAAAACCGACCAAGCGATCTGATCTTCATCGAGAAACTCCTGCCACTCCTGCAAACTCCCTTTGGCAATGTAGCGCCCCTTGCCATCGGCAACCCTTCGCGCCTGGCGGTGAAAACCGTCCAGCGTTGGAAAAAATGGAAACGCCAACAGATCCTCGCGGCCTTGAAACGGCGCGGGTAAAAACTGCAAGAGTTCGCGATCGCTTTCAACGACATGACCATCCGCGTCGATGACCCCTTTGATGTTGGCCATTGCGTGATTCCTCCCTTTGCATACCCGAGTTTGCCCGAGATTACCGCACGCTGCAAACCATACACCGCAATCACATAATGTAAAAAATCTTCATAGGGAAAACAGGGTCGACAACGGGGCTTTGTGGGGGATCTGTCCTACTGCGACGAGCAAATCCATCTCGGCTTCAGCAAGTTTTTGCTCCTTTTCCGTAAAAGTAAATTCGACCTTTGGATAACGCGCCGACGCCAGCAGCGCTTCCCGATCACCGCCATAGCGCGCAATAAAGGCCGCGGCGATCTCTTCCAAATGTTCTTCACTATAGGCAAACGAAGCGCGAAATGCTTTGAGCAATGTGTCCTTGATGCCCGGATGCTGCTGCAATAAATCCTCGCGGGCCGCGACCATGTGTTTGATCAGTTCGTCGAACCCATGAAGTTTTTTCCAAGCCTCGCCGTCCGTATAAAGACAGTTAACACCCGCCGCCACCTCACCGCGGAAAAAGAAATGGTCGAGCAATACGACGGCGTCGGCTTTACCGCTCATGAGCGTGTCGAGGAGTTTCTCCTGCGGATAAGATTCCCACTTTAGCTTTTTGTCATCGACACCGTAAACGCGCCGCAGCAAATATTGATGGATCGCATGCAAACCCTGGTGCGTGGCGATGAGCCGGCCTTCGAGATCTTTGGGCGTCTTGACCGGACCGTCCGCGCGTACGAAGACACCGTTGCCTTTCATCGTCGACTTCCATTCCGTCGCCAGGCCGATGATCGGCGCGCCTTGCAGTTTGCGCCGAAGGAAGTTTGGCAGATATAGATTCGCCGCCTGCACGTCGCCGCGAATTAGTGCTTCCTCCTGCTCCTTACTCGGCGGGTCCGGCAACTCGATGACTTTCATGTTGATCCCGTCCGGCTTGATCTTTCCCACAGCCAAGGCGTAGTAGGTGCGAAACATGCAGAAGCGATTACGATAGTGGGCGAAGGTGAGATCCATGGTGATTCCTCATTCAATACTAAGCATCGAAGTCCCGCATTTCTATTAAGTAGTCGGACTTCGCAGGGTCTTCGCCACTTCTTCCTTGTTCTTGTTGCAGATATCCAACGCAGCCATCGCATAAACCTTGGTGCAGTTCACCATATTGGTGATGCCGACGCCTCGACGCACCCCGGTCGGCGAATCCCATTCTTCTCCCGCTTTGGTTTCCGTCGGATCGACAAGATGGGTTCCGAATCCCGGGCCATAGGTGATCGCCGGCACACCGTACGCTGCGATGCGTGAGCCGTCGCTGGTGATACCGTAGCGGATCGGCTTCGCGTAAGGCACATCCGCGTTAAAAACCTTCTTGTGAGCCTCTTCCATAGCCTTGACCAGAGGCTCTTCCCTGGAGATCTCGTAGCCGGGTGTCGTAAGATATAGATCCACCCGAATATCGAGGATATCCGACTCCTGTTTACGAACGTTTTCACAAACCTGCTCGATCTCGCGCTTGAGTGCCAAGGGCGGCGTTCCCGGCAGCATCTTGACGATGACAAAGATATCCGTCGTCGGACGAGTGCCGGGCTTAAACGCGTTGCCGCCGTCAATGGCGCCGATCTGCACCGTCGGCAGCATAAACGAGTGCGGATACTTGCGCTGATACTCCTTTTCCCAATCTTGAATCGCTTGCGCCACCTTGCACGCGGCGAGCACAAATTTTGTCGCCTTGCCGTCCACGCTGACACGCGCCCACAACAGTCCGGAATTGCCGATTTGCAATTGCAACCCGGTGGGCTCGCCGATGATGCACATATCCGCCATCACCCCGTGGTCCATCAAGTAGCGCGCGCCGACGCCGGCGCCGCGATAAGTCTTGCCCTGAAAGCGCCCGACTTGTGCTTTTTCGATCTCGCCGACGACGCCGGCAACGATCAGATCGCCTTTCAGCTTAACGCCGGCCTTCTGAATCGCCGACACCGCTTCGATGTAACACGGAAACGCCGCCTTCATGTTGACCAGTCCGCGGCCGTAGATGCGGTCATCATCGACAACGGTTTCTTGCGGATTATCGAAATGGTCCATATGCGCGTTGAACATCAACGTCGCGCCCCCGCCGGTTCCTTTCAGCGTGCCGACGACATTCGGCCTGCCGTCTTCAACGTATTGATACTCGACCTGCATGCCGAGCTTCTCTAACTCGCTGCCAAGATATCTTGCCACGCCCTCTTCCTCGCCCGTGATGCTGACGATATTGGCCAGGTTGCAGGCCAATTCGATGATTCGATTGCGATTCACTTGATTCAAGACTTGTTCACTCATGTTTTCCTCCAAAATCTTTGTTCTCCGTTCAAACTCTTTCCTGATCCATTGCTACTGAAGTAAATAAAAGGAAGCTGCTCGACAGCGCTACCAGAACCGAGCCACCTATTGTGCACTAACTTCTCATTAACATCGGCGGGACCAAACGCACAGTCGCGTAAACGCCGAGGGTTCAATTGCAAGGTTTTCCGATGGCTCGAGCGCAGTTACCAATCCAACCCTCTGCTCAAGACCTCGTGCCCATGACATCTTTGGTCAACAGCACCGCAACAGGCCGACAAGAATCCTCCGCCAATATCCAGGCATTTTTTAAAGTCCACTCGGCTTCTTCCATGTCACGCAGCAAATAATGACGCACTCCCAGCGCCTCCAACACCGGAATTGTGGCAGTGCCCACCCGCGCAAAACCGCGGTCGCCGATATCGCCGGCATAATAAACGATGAGTAGAATCGGCAGCTCAAGTTGAATCCCGGTGGTAACGATGCCGTTACAGCTATTCAGCAGTCCGGCGTTTTGCATCACGATTGCCGGTTTTTTGCCGACCAATCGAGCTCCTGCGCAAATCCCTATTCCTTCTTCTTCACGGCACAAGGGCACGTGAATGATATCCGAATCGCGCTCGAGTGCGTTGATAAGATCGAGACAATTAATATCGGGAAGACTGGCGACCAGATCAATCCCGGCTTTTTTTATGGCTTCCAGTATAGCTGTGGCTCTCGTTTTGGTCTCTTCAGTCATTGGTAAAGCCGGGCGATCCACCCGCTCCTTTCAAGATCCTGCACAAAGCTCGTATCTACGAAATTTTCCAGCGCCGCTCCTTTCGCGGCGGGAATGGTCTCTATCAAAGAATCGAGGGTCGTTTGCACACCGTTCAGCGTCGGATGTGGCGCGCGCGGCAGATATCGAAGCGCATAGACCCGATAAGTTTCTTCCAGCACCGCGGCGTCTCGGGTTTTGGTGTATTGCTGTATTATTTTGAGCGAACCGGCTTTATCGGTTTTAAAGCGATGGATAGCTTCGGCAAGTGAACGGGTAAATTGCGCGACCGTCTCTCGTTGATCCCGAATAAATCGGCGGGTCGTTCCGTAACAGGTGGCGGCATATTCGATGCCCATCGACCCGGCGTCAATCAATTCCCGAAACCCGAGCTCCTGAGCCTTAATATTCGTCGGAGGCGAGATGATACCGCCGTCAAGCGAACCTGACTGCATGCTGGCCACGATCTCTGGATAGCCACCCATGGGACGGATGACCACGTCGCGAGTTGGATCCAGCCCTGATTTTTTTAACAGTGTCCTCAAAGTGAAGTCCGATAGACTTCCAAACCCCGTGACCCCTAATGATCTTCCTTTAAGATCCTTTGGCTCTTTGAGCGTGGCGCGGGTCATCAAGGAAAACACTAACGTATTGTAAGTGGTGGCGATAAGCACCGCGTCCTTGGCGCCATTGAGATTGGCGGCGACTAGCGAGTTTCCGCCGGTGCCAATGATCTGCAACTGTCCCGAAAGGAGCGCGGCCATCGAACGCGGACCACCTCCAATATAGACCAAATCCACATCCAGCCCGTTTTTCTTGAAGAGCCCCATTTCTTTAGCTATCCACAAAACGGCTTGCGCACCGCTAATAGAGGGATAGCTAATGGTAAGATGATTTAGTTTTTTTTCTTGGGCAAAAACGACTCCCGGGGACAACAGAAAGGCGAACAAAAGGATCCTACATAAGCTGATCTTTCGCATTATTCCGGCCTCCGGCTCTCTGCTTGGTCCCGTGTCCAATCAGGTTTTCTTCCAGCTACCGGGAACTCGAGCTTGGAAAATGGGAATTCCTTCGGTCTCTTCAATGTGGCGGGAAAAGCGATATTTGTTCTCCACATCTGGCCACGGCCAGGGCGGCACTTCACCCCTTCCCGGTTCAACGGTGGCGCAGATAAACGTGTGCTCCCAACGCGCAAGCGCATCGCTGAACAAGCTCTTGAACTCGTCCACCGATTTAGCGCCAAAAGCGTTTTTGATGCCCACGCCCTTGGCAACCGTCACAAAATCGACTCCCGCCGCGGTCGCAGTTTTTGTCCCGCCCGACGATTCATACACTCCATTGTCAAAAACAACGTGGATTAAATTCTTGGGCTTCTTGCGCATAATCGTGGGTAAGCCGCACAAATTCATCAACAGCGACCCGTCGCCATCTAGCGCAATAACTCTCCGATGCGGCAACCCAAGGGCCATTCCCAAGGCGACGGAGGAAGTAAGGCCGAGAGTCCAGCATCGAAGATTCCCATCGCTTGGACGGTAAGCATTCCACTCCGACGAGGTTCCGCCGACGCAGACCACCACGAGAGCGTCACCCACCGATCCAGCTATCTCCTTCAGACATTCATGTCGTTTCACAGCGATTTTCCTAAATCCCTTTCCATAATGGTCTTCCCCTATTTAAAAATGCATTCGCGGCATCTGCCATGGCAGTTTTAATTTATCCCAGCTTTTCCGCAATGGCGCAATAATTATTGCTTCTATTGTTTATGCAATATTCCTGTCAAGGCGCAATTTGCCAACTTGGTCGTTCATTTCAGATAAGTCTCGTACAGGTCATCAAGATCTTTCAAGGCTTTAATCGAATCGGAGGTCTTGGCCTGCCCCAAAGCGATGGTCAGTGCGTTGACGAGGGAAAACGCGGGAACCAAAGGTGTTGACCGTGGTATGGAGACCGCGCTTGGCGTAGAGACAAATATCCGCTTCTTTAGCAATGAAAGACGTCGGCAAATCTGTAATACCGAAAACGAAAGAGCCGATTTTCTTGGCATATTGGATCGCGGTTTGGGTCTCCCGAGGAATATTGACAAACCCTAAAGCGATCAAGGCATCTTTTTTTTCGAGTAACGCGAGCTGGTCGATAAGCGAAGCCCCACCGGGAATGGAGAGCCAGCGAACATCTTTCTTCAACCGGATGAGACGGAATTGCATAAAGCACGCAAGGGCCATGGATGCGTTCAGCCCGATAATAAAAACTCTTCTGGCTCGCCAAATCAGGTTAACCGCCTTATGAAACTCGCTAACCGATAAGGCTCGAAGCGTCTCGTTCAAAAGCTGAATATCACGTCTGAGAAGCTTTATGATGACATCTTCATCTGGGCTGGCGCCGTGCTTATCGATGTTGGCAATTGTTTCTTCCATCCGGGATGCTGCGCGCAAGTGCATGCGCAGGTCCTTTTGCACCGCGCGTTTCATCTCAGGGAACCCTTTAAACCCCAGACTCTGAGCGAATCGCACCACGGTGGATTCACTGATTCCAACCGCGCGCGCGAGATCGCCCGTCGTAGTCAGGACCGCAGCCGTGTTATCGTTGAGTATATACTGCGCCAAGCGTTTCTCTGCTGCGCTTAAGAAGTCGACTTTCTTCTGGATCTGCGTCTGGAGCGTCATAGAGTTAAGATGCCGTGCGCTCCTCTTTCTCTTTTAATCTGCGCGCGAAATCAAGCTGGCCTTGTTCCATCAAGTCAACTCGGCGAGCGATACTTGGAACAGATGAAAGGGCTCATACACTTTCATCACTGCGGGACAGCTCCGTCTGCCAAGCGAAACAACTCAGCGAAAATAGATCTCACGAAACTCCTTACTGTACCTGGACAATTCTTCCCCAACGCTCGGATCGATAGCGGCAAGTTTTAGCTTGCTCGGATGCATCTCCGGCACCAACGGCTCCACGTCCAACCGTCCAGACGATCGATTTGCGTTTCGCAGCACCAATTGAGCTTCTCTCGACAGAATAAAGTCCATCAGAAGCTTGGCAGCGTTGGGATGGCGCGCCTTGGCTGCCACGGCGACTGGGGAAAGCGTCACGAATACCGGATCTGCGGTCTTGACCCACTCTACAGGCGCTCCAGCTTTTTTCATCGATTCTATGCGATGCGCGTAGACGATTCCCAGAGGAAATTCCCCTGCCGCCATCAGCTGCGAAATCATCGTATGGCCTCGGTTCCACTGAACACCCTGCTTAGCCAAAACCCGATGGAATTTTAGCGCTTTTTCCTTGCCCCAATACTGGATCGTCGCCGCATACCACTCATATTCCTCTTGATCCATGCCGATTTTCCCTTTCCACTTGGGATCGAGAAAATCATCCCAATCCTTTGGCGCATCTTTGGGCGCCACCACCTTCGGATTGTAACCAATAACATAGTAAATGTTGTAGAGAGTTGCCCAATAGCTCTCCGCATCCTTGAATGGCTGCGGATAAGCCGAAAATTCCGACGAGCGATGGACTTGTAAGAGACCGCGTTTTTTTAGCGCATTAATTGTGGTGAGATTGACCAAGTCCAAAGCGCTGCGTCCCGCGCCGTCTTCTGTCAAAATGCGGTTGAGAAGCTGTTCGCTGCCGGCTCGGAGAAGTTCGGTTTTGACGAAAGGATATTTTTGTTCGAAACGACTTAAAAGCGCGTTGCTGTCATTGATGTTCAGGGTAGCATACCAGACCACTCTTCCTTCTTTTTTGGCGCCCTCGATGAGGCTAGCCGGTCCCGCGGGTTGCGGAAAAGCTTCGCGCCAAGAGACAAGTTCGACGACCAACACCAGCAAGAACCAGCGACGAAGCAACCAACGAGTTTTCATGTTCTATGATTTTCCATACTGGATTTGACCCGTTCACACCCCACGGCGTCTGGGAAAGCCTTCGTTAACTTGGGTTCAGCGGCGTCATCTTTTTAGCAACGCACCGTACTCCTTCACGGTTTTCTCGTAATCGCGGCTCGACGCTTCGACGTCAATGACGTGAAAGCGTTTCCCCATTAGTTCGGCAACTTCCTTGATTACGGGAAGACCATCACGCCCCGGAACAACCGCATTGGCTGCCGCATACTGACCCATCGCCTCAGAAGATAGAATAAAATCGTAGAGAAGAATTGCCGCATAGGGGTGAGGCGGGAGTTTGGCCATCATGTTGATAACAGGCACCATGATCGCCGGCTCCGGCACCGAGTAAATGACCGGCGCACTTTTTTCTAAGAGTAGGTGGACGTTGCCGAGATACACACCCAGCGCACAGGACTCTTCTCCGGCCGCGACAAATTGCGATCTCAGTGTCGATCCCCGTCGCACAACCACGCCATTTTGCCTGTATCCCGTAATTAATCTGTTTGCTTCCTCGACGCCAAGTATTTTTTGTAAGGCGTAGAACCATTCATATCGGGTATCGTCGATTGAAAATAACCCCTTCCACTTGGGATCGAGAAAGTCTTTCCACGCAGTGGGCGCGTTCGCAACTCGGTTCTTATTACAGATAATCGCTTGAATATCTCCGAAATAGCCAATCCACCATCCTTGCGGATCCCTCATGTTTGATCGTATTTGGCCAGCTTCTGGGGAAAGGTAGGGCGCTATAACACCTGAATCTTTCATACCAGCGAAAGTGACGATACTCGCGCCAACGACATCGATATCGTATTTTCCCGCGCGATGTTCGCGAATCACTCTTTCGGCGAGCACCCTGCCGCTTTGGCTTCGGTACTCGACCTGAATCATCGGATAGCGCTTGCGAAATATTTGCAGCGCCGGCTCCGCCCACGCTTGCGGAGTCGATGATGCCCAATGCACTCTACCTTCTTTGCGAGCCTCGCTTTCCACCCGCGCCAAGCGTTCTTTAGCCGACAATCCTTTCAATGACGTGAGAACGTCTTCGATCGAGGCGGCTAGCGAGGGGGCACACTGAAACGCTAAAATAATTAGCGCTGACAAAAGCCCCAAGAATGGAAATTTTGGATGATTCATTAGAACTCCTATTGTCCAGAGGCAAGGCATACCTATCCTTACTCGCGCGCTTCTAAAGGTTATCGATGTAACCGCTCTCGTTTCATTTCTTTGATGACCCATGCAAAATTGTCCCTAGGGTTTCGCCTTCTCGGCGAAACTCCAGTCGCGAAGAACTTGAATTTTGAGAAGCTCCTTGTCTTTTTCCGCACCCTTGAGCCTGAAGTTGCCCACGGCTATGAACTCTTCCAAAATCGAGTCCGGAACGGTTAGCTCAGGATTATACAGCTCGCGATAAAGTGGATAAAATTTTTCGGCAACCGCACGGTTCAGCTTGAGGGTTTTTGCGAGCAGGTCGACGCTTACCGCTCGCTGTTCCAAAATAAACAACATAGCCGCGCGCAAGGCTCTGAGCGCCTTCACGATTTGTCCGCCACCCTTCGCGATTTTTTCTTGCGTCACGGCCACGCCGGCATACGGGAGGTTTACATACTCGGCCAGTTCCTTGAGGGAAACCAGAGTTCTGAACCCCTGCTGCTCGGCGATGTATTCAAACGGGCTGGAAACCACGGTGGCATCAACGGCGCCGCCAACCAATGCTGCAAAGCGCGCTGAAGTCCCGCCTATAGTGAGGAAGGTCACGTCTCGGTTCGGGTCTAATCCATTCTTGCTGAAAAATGTGTAGACCGCGTAATCGGGTGCGCTGCCGAATGAGTTTAGAGCAAACTTTTTCCCCTTCAAGCCCTTTATATTTTCGATTTCCTGCTTCGAGACGATGGCGTAACCGGTGCCTTTCGCTACGACGCCAACGATTTTCAGCGGAAGTCCGCGAAGTGCAGCCCCAGCGATAGCCAATGTCGTTGCATAGTCGAGGTCCCCTTGCATGAGCGCATTGGTAATCAGTTGTGTTGACTGGAAATTAATGAACCTCGCTTGAAGATTTTCTCTCTCAAAAAATCCTTTATCGGCGGCAACCCTGAAGGGTAATGTTGACCAATATTCCCCAGTCCAGGCAATATTGATCACTTCGGGGGTCGCTGCATTGCTCCAACCCGGACCGAGAATGAAAACAACGACCAAAGCGAAAACAGCAAGTCTTCTTCCGCTTAGTTTTTGCCGCTGCATTTGCATTGTCTTTTCCCCTTCATTGCAGCTTCAACTTGCGATTAGAAGCGTGCGCGAAGCAGCCAATTGTTCAGCTTCAGTTCAGGCAATTATCTTGGAGATCATTCACGTGGTTGGTGATCAGGTCGCGTCGGTCAAGCTAAGCGGATACGCGGATTTCGTGAACTGGTAAATCGCCTCAATCTTTGTACCCACCGCGCATATTTTCCCTGCGCCTCTCTTCGAGACGTTCACCAACTGTGATCGGCGGATAGAGCGCAGGTTTAGTTGGGCCATGACAGGGTTCCAAGCAGCTGATTACCACTTCATGCCTCGGCTCATAGAACAAAGTCGCGGAATAACGCGGACGCTGGGCTCCCTGTCCTTGGGGCGGAACGACTCGGTGCAACACGGACCGAAGCTGCCCGTTAGTCCAACGCGTTAAGAGATCACCGACATTTACAATAGCCGCTCCGGGCATCGACGGCGCATGCAGCCAGGTGCCATCCGGCCTCTGAATTTCTAAGCCTTCGGCGCTGCCGTGATGAAAGAGCAAAGTCATCGTACCGAAATCCGTGTGCGCTCCGGAACGAAGCTGTCCAGGCAGCAACGGCTCATTGATCGGCGGATAGTGCAACAACATGACTGCACCACTATGCGGTTGATGAGCCGCATCGAAATAATCCTCTGGAAGTCCAAGGGAAAGAGCGACGCCCTGCATCACCTGGCGCAATACCACGAGACCCGCTACATGAAAAACCGAAATTGCCTCACGAAAAAAAGGCAGTCGTTCCGGCCAATAGCCAGGCGGAAGATCAGTATCGTAGGGGGCTCTGAATCTCTCCTTAACGTCTGTGGGTTTGCTCGGGTCCAAACCGCTCAAGCCGGCGCCGCGATAACCGCGGGCTTCGGCTTTCGTCGCCTGAGGAAGGTCAAAGAACGCGATACTCCGAGCGAACAGCTCGTCTATAACGCTTTGAGGCACGCTATGATTTTTCAGATAGATGAAGCCAAAATCCTCAAAGGCTTCACGCATGCTGATACTTGTAGCCTTACGGAGCGCCAAGTCAGCGCTCTTCAACCCATTGAAATCTACAAAAGGAATTTTTTCACTGGAGCCCAATTCCACAGGCATGCCTGACATCTCGTAACTCCTCTTATGAATTAGTTTGTCTGTCTGTTACCACGATGTTGAAAAATGACTTCCATGCTTCGACAAGCTCAACACGCACGGATTTTTTTCATTTTCAAGTCATATCCGCTCGTTCCTTCGATAAACTCAGGACAGGTGCTGAGCCTAGTCGAAGGACGCCGGGTGAGTTTTCAACAGCCTGATTACGACTCAACACAACTTTGCGAATCTAACCTATGACGAGGGCGTGAGCCTATGTTTACAGGATCTACTTTTCGCGACCCCAGAGGCGTTTGCTGGCAATCCGTGCTCCTTCCGCCATGGCGCGGAACTTGGCCCAGGCTATCTCCGGGTGACCGACCCGGCGCAATCCACAATCGGTACCTGCAATAACGTTCTCGCGGCCAACGAGCTTCGCATAGCGTACCAGGCGCTCGGCGATCAGCTCCGGATGCTCCACGAAGTCGCCAAAATGTCCCACCACTCCGGGCATCAGCATCTTGCCAGCCGGGAGCTTGATCTCTTCCCAAACTCGCCACTCATGCTCATGACGGGGGTTCGAGGCCTCGATCGAGAACACACCGACGTTCATCTGCAAGAGAACCTCGACGATGTCCCTTAGCGGGATGTCGGTTGTATGTGGTCCGAGCCAGCTACCCCAGCAGGTATGCAGACGCACGCTCTCCGGAGAGATACCTTTAAGGGCGTGATTGATCGCCTCAACCCGGACGGCCGTGTACCGCTGGTAGTCACCAACGGTCATCTCTGATTCTTGCTGCCAGGCCATGAGCAAGTGTGGATCATCGATCTGGAGGAGGAATCCGGCATCCACGATGGCTTGATATTCATTGCGCATAGCCTCGGCGATGGCCCAAACAAACTCCTCCTCGCTCCGGTAATATTCATTCATGGTCGTGCTGCTCAGAATGCCCGGTCCCGCCGCCGGGAGAAACGCTTCCTCGTAGCTCAAACCATTGAGCGCCTGGCGAAATATCTCGATTTCACGCTGAATGGCTTGCTGGCCCGCGTAGCGAAGCGGACCTGTGCACGTGATGCGGGTTCGCTGGGAGTTCGCCCCGCGGCCAAATAGAGTGTTCCCGCGTCGGTTGTAGTAGCCGGGAAATTCGGTGGTGTCCCGACGGACCGAAGCTAGCGGATTGGGGGCCGCCGCGGGGTCGAGGACCTTTGGTTGGTAGCCTGTGATGCGCGTGCCGACATAGCTCGTGAAGTTCTGCTTGCCAAATTCACCGTCGCACACGCTGTCGAGTCCGCACTCCAACTGGCGTTTGACGACCGCCGCGACCGCAGCGAGCAGCTCTTTGTCAAAAGCCTCCTGGTCGTAGGCCTGTCCCTCATCCCTCTTCCTGATGATATCGCGAAGTGATTCCGGCTGCTCCAGGGCGCCGGCGTGAGAGGTGCGGATCCTGTCGGTGCTGCGTAACATGCTCGCTCCTTGTCCGGTTGCGGTCTACCGCCCCGGGTCGTTCCAGTGGTCGTAGCAGAGCGACTTGACATCCGGTACATAGTCGCCGCCGGCGCTTGGAGTTCGCCGCGCACTGCCTGTGTAGCCGCGCTCGCAACTCAATTCCCATAGGTTGCCGGCGGGATCACGATAATAAATCGCCGCATCCTTGCCATTGCGCGTGAAGACGTCCGACGTTGGCACCCCGTAGCTCTCCAAACGCTTTTTGAGCGGAACTAGATCCTCCGGACCGACACTCAGCGTGTAGTGCGGGTACTCGGCATCGGGCGCGGTCCAACCGCCTTCGGGCTGTTTTCCGTTGCCGATCTCGGAGCCCCCGACGACGACGGTAACGTGGGAAGGATTATCAATCGCCACTTCGCCGCCAAAGACTTCGGTGAGAAAGCGCTTGCTCTGCTCGAGGTCCTTGGACGGCAGCGTCATATGATTGTACCCGAGCCGGTCGACCTTCGGCGGCTCACCGGTTGGTTCCTTCAGCTCGCGGTAGACGAGGGTTGGAAAAGGAATCACGTAGTCACCTCCGGCGCGGTGGCCGATGCGAAGCTTTACTCCATTGTCTCCTTCCGGGCAGTACATCTCGAACTGGTTCCCAGAAGGATCGCGGAAATACATTAGAGCACACGTTGACCCGCTCCGCGTCCAGGGCTCATGGGTGGGAACGCCGAAAGCTTCCATGCGCCGCTTAAGCGGCACGAACATTTCCGCGGGAACGGTGAAGGCATAGTGGGGATGCTCGCGGTGTGGCGCCGTCGCCCCGCCGTCTTGCGCACCGAGCGCGATGGCAAAGTTGGTGAACTGTATTTTCACCGTGGGTCCATCTTCCTGAAGCTCTCCACCCAGCACTTCGGTGAAAAACCGCTTCGACTGAGCAAAGTCTCGGGTCGGTAGGCTGATCAGGTTCATAGCCTTAACCGTGGGGATGCGCGTGCCATCCTTCTGCTCTTTGGAATCGACGCTTGCGTTTGTCATATACCCTCCTTTTTTTATTCGGTTAGTCTTAAAAAATTTAACAAATACCGTTCTTGCGAAGCACGCTCTGACTATCGGACAAACACATCCAGGGCTGCTTCCTTGGGAAACGCGCACAGCCGGTCTCGGGGGATCGAGATGTAGACATTCTTGGGAAATTCCACCGAGGTCGAGGCCTTTACCAGGAGCCTCTTGTCGCTGATGCTCACCGTATAGAGGCGATGGTCGCCGAAGAAGACCCCGGAGACGATCTGTCCGGCGAAGTGATTGTTGCCTGCTTGATCCCCTGGCGGCGTAGCCGTGAGCTGGATATCCTCCGGCCGGGCGGCAACTACAACCGGACCTTTCCTACCAGGGACCCGGGAATCATCCACTTCCAGACAGCCTATCGCCGATTGGACCATGCTCGGCGCCTCAAGTATCCCGTCGATCCAATTGGTGGACCCAAAGAACTGGGCCACCCTTGGCTCGGCAGGAAACCGGTAAAGCTCCTCCGGAGAACCTTGCTGCAGTAGATTCCCGTCTTGCATTACACCCACTCGGTCCGCCAGTTCCATGGCCTCCATCTGGTCGTGGGTAACGTAAAGCACTGTGACGCCAAGCTGAGTAACAAGACCTCTGATCTCCTTACGCACCTCTTCCCGCAGACGAGCGTCCAGGTTGCTCAGCGGCTCGTCCATTAGGAGGATAGCGGGTTGAGTCGCCAGAGCTCGTGCCAGAGCCACCCGCTGCTGCTGACCGCCGCTGAGCAGCGGCGCGGGGCGTTGCTCCATGTGCTCCAATCCTACAAGAGACAGCGCCCACTCTACCCGCTTGCCGATTTCAGCTTTAGACAGCTTGCGCTTCCTTTGGGAGAGGGGCAGCGCCACGTTCTCGAAGACACTCATGTGAGGCCAGATAGCGTAAGACTGGAAAACCATTCCAAGGTCTCGGAGCTCAGGCGGGACCAGGGCGCGCTTCGACTGGGAATAAACCGTCACTCCGTCCGGCACGATCTCCCCTCGATCCGGCACCGCTAACCCAGCAACGCACCGGAGCAGTGTCGTCTTCCCGGAACCGCTCGGGCCAAGTAGAACTAAGAACTCCCCACGCTTTACTTCCAGGTCGATAGCCTGGAGTGCGTGGACAACGGAATCGCCACTTCCTTTAAAGTCTTTTCCTAGCCCGTGGATTTCAATCAAGGCCTACACTCCGCGTTCGATTGCGGCAACCCTAATCGGGTGACCTGATATGTCCCCTGCCGATAGCAAAGTAGAGCAGGATCAGCGGCGTTAGCACGGCGATGAACGCCAGGAACGCCGCCGCCGCTTGCTGAAAACGTCCGTCTCGCCACAAACCAAAGACTACCACGGGTAGGGTCTGGTTATCTCGACTGGATAGGAACGCGGCCATGGTCAGCTCCCGCAGGGATAGCAGGGCTGACCACAACCAAGTATACAAAATCGTCGCCGACAAAAGGGGTGCGAGAATTTTGCGAATGACCCCCACGGGACCCAGTCCTGCCACGTAGCCGGCCTCATCCAGCTCTTCGTGTATCTGCACCAGACCGCTGTTGAACATCCGGGTAACAAAACTAATCCGGGTCACTATGTAGACAATCATGATAATGCCGATGCTGCGCTCGAAAAGGCCCCATCGTGGTGGCAGCCAGAAAATCACCAGCAAGTAAGCCCCCACGGCGAAGATGAGGTGGGGAATTACATGGGGTAGAAAAGCCACGACGTCGAAGGGTCGGCCGACGCGCCACTTCGAGCGGACCACTATCCAGGAAATAGCCAACCCTAGAATGATGCTGATGGTGGGGACCGAGAAAAACAGAATCGCACTGTTGTGCAGGCCGGTCATGAAGATACCCCAAGGCACAGCGCGGAAATTGTCCAGGGTCAGAGTCTGGAAGGCAGCTGCGCTTGGTACCTGCATATAAGGAGTGAAAGAGACCCAGGCCAGCGCCAGCAGGGGCAAGACCGTGGTCATAGCTATCACCGCCCCGATCAGGACCCACGCGAGAATGGCCCACCAACCCAGGTCAATCAGAGTGGCCCGATAGTCCTTCCCGCGGACCACGGCATACCTGTGAGATTCGCCAAGGACTACCATATACCGCCAGGTAAGGAACAGGCCGATAACCAGCATGACTGCGCTGGAGGCGCCAATGACCCCGTATTCGGAGGGAGCTCCTGTAGTCGAGTTGGCACTGGTCCAGACGAACGTGCTGAAGGTGTAAATGCGGTTGTTCAGTCCGATGACCGCGGGAATATCGAACGCGGCCATGGTGATCGCCAAAACGTAGATCGCTGCCGCCAAGATGCCTGGCGTCATCAGCGGAAGAGTAATCCGGCGCATCCGGCTGAGGAACGAGACTCCGTGGACTCGGGCACTCTCTTCCAAAACGGGGTCCATGGCCCGGAAGGAGGCGGCGATCATGATGAAACCCACAGGGACTAAAGCGATGCCCTCCACCCAGCCCATGCCCACGAGGCTAACGATGTTGAGAGGCGACCGCTCAAGCGACAGCAAATCCACTAGGAGTCTGTTGATGATGCCGATGCGCTCGTGGAGAAGAAAAACCCATCCCATGCCGGTGAAAAAGCCGGGGAGCAGCAGCGTGATGGTTAGCAGCGGGAAGATGAGACCACGGCCCGACAGGGTGGTCCTTTCGGCCAGCCACGCTATGGGTATGGCGAAGCCGAAGGTCACCAGCATCGACACGGCGGCAAAGACCGCCGTATTGGTCAAGGCTCGCGCGGCGAAGGAGTCAGTGTACAGCACGCGGAAGTTCGCCAGGCTATACGTCTTGTTGCCCAGAGGGTCTTGGACCTGGAACGAGATCTGCGCGACGACCAAGAGGAGCACAAGAACAGCAGTCAGGGCAATGCTGGCCAGCAGCAGCAGAGGAATGCGCTCCCCTAATTGAGCGATCCGGGTTCGCACCGTCACTCGCGTCTGGCTAGCCCGGCTGGAAAAGAGGCGACCCTCTTCTGCTACGTGATTCACCACTGGACCCTCTGACCGCGCTCAATCGACCCAATGCTCAGTTTCGCGTCTCGCGTCTCGGGTCCGGCGTTGCGGAGACAGGAGAACTCGAGACTCTAGACCCGCGACTCGGAACAGTTGCATTCGCTTCGCTCCTCTGGGGTATGTCCGCGATCGACAGACTGTCATAAGTTTTTCACTGAGAGTGAATTAAGGACTAGCAGCCTCGCTCGAGCAGCTTAACCATATTCGGGTAAAGCTTTGTATAGACCTCCGGGTTCGCCTGGACCTTCTCCGGCGTCTCGATGAAATCAATTTTAGGGACAAGCTTTTGCAAGCGGCTCCCCTTCCTATGCGGAGAGTCGTTACCCGTATGTTTGTAGTAAATTTCCTGTCCCTCCGGCGTCAGCAGGTACAAGGTTGTCAGGGTGGCGAGGTTCGGGCTGCGGCTGTTCTTGGGAACGCCAGTGTATTCCATGCCGCCTATGCGCAACTCACCTCCCAGGTCACTCCTTTCGATCGCCGCCTTTTTCGCCTTCAATTCTTCGACGTCCACTATGCTCCCGTTGAACGCCGCGATTGGGATCTCTCCAGAGGTGACGCGACCCAGCTGTCCCGTACGGAAGGTGCCGGCGATGTTGCCGTTGCACACCATCTTCTGAAACAGATCGTAGATCGGTTTGGTCCCCTTGATCACGCCGAGCTGGACAAAGCCATAAACGTAAGGCAGCACAAAGACCATTCCCTTGAAGCGGGAATCGGTCAGATCTTCCAGGCTCCTGGGAGGGTCTTTGACGATCTTTGTATTGTACACGAGTGCATAGGGGGATAGGCCAACCGCTAACGAGGCGCCGCCCATCGTAATCTCCTCGGACGTCAAGTCCGGCATGTATTTCTTCCAGTCAATTTTCTCCAGCACGTCGGCTTGGGCCAGCTGGAGCAGCTGCTCTCCTCCGGAATTGAAAATGTCGGCTCTCGCTGGTTTCCGGCCCGCCCTATAATCATCGATCAGGACAGAGAGCATCTGGCCCATGCTGGGCGCGGCGGGGCTTCCATTCAACTGGACATCGATGCCGTACTTGGCTTTCATCCCGGCTTGTACATCCTGCCAAAGCGCTGGGTTTCCGAATCGCCCCGATTGATGGGTGGTGAGCACTCGTTCGGTCTGGGCTGTGGCGATAAGCTCCTTCATCGTTGCTTTAATGGCCTGACCCGCAGCAGACATGGGCGACGTCAACACTAGCGCACCAAGCAGCAGCCTCTGAAATAACAATCGAGCCCGCACTTTTGTGTTGTCCCTCTCTTGAAGGTCTGCTGATCGGCAGTTTACCCAATTTGTACCATGCGGCTTCACGGCTGATCCTCCCTGCTAGATTGGTTGTTTATATCGAAGGTTGCTAAATTGCTATTCTCTAGTACTCGCATTGGAACAGACTCGACCCGCGCTTTCAGATGCTCCGCATAACCGGGGGGCGAGAACGTATCACTGAGCTTAACTTTCAGTCAACCACATTATCCCTCGAACACAGCACCGGCATAGGGTCGAACATAACCCATTCCTAAGCGGATTTTTTAAGGTATTTTTCCATCAAGGTTTTCACGCCGGTTTTGTCAGCCTGAGAATTGAAGCAATCCGTAAAACGTAGTCACAATTAAATATAAAATCGGTGTTGTGCAGCAGATTGATCATGCATGGCGCGGTCGTCACCGCCAGATAGCGGGCCGGTTCGGCGCCGTTGCCGTTGAAGTGCTGGTACCAGCTATTCAATGGCGGGGAAAAAACCGAGCCTTCCTGCCATTCAAAGGTATGCTTGGATGCGGGATCGTTCCACACCGTCGTCGCGCCGCGACCGCTCACGATATAGATCAATTCTTCGAACAGGTGTCTTTGCGGTTTGAGCGCCTTACCCGCCGGGATCTCGCAAACATAAGCGTCGTTGGTTTCACCGGTACCTTCAAGACAAATCCGCGCCGCCAGGCCGCCAGTGCGCTGCCAAGGTTCGAGTGCAACCTTCCGAATATCTTCGATGAAAAATCCCTGGATGATGGGAATGCCTTCGCTCGCAACCCAACTCTTGTAGGAACTTCGGGTTTCAGCAATCGGCTTCGTCGAGATCGTCGGTTCTTGCATCCTGTCTTCTCCTAAACAAAGTTTAGATGCACCCCATCAAGAAATGAGCGCCAGCAA
>Ga0184635_10000030_pt1 | contig 24029 bp, 17 predicted proteins | sample PLM3_30_b2_FD_133147 | JGI IMG/M metagenome (GOLD analysis project Ga0184635, IMG submission 133147) | Groundwater sediment microbial communities from an aquifer in East River, Colorado, USA - PLM3_30_b2 | ecosystem: Environmental > Terrestrial > Soil > Riparian zone | place: USA: East River...
GACCATGGTCGCTGTGCAGTCCCGCTTGGTGCCGTCGTCTGCGGCTTGTCTAACGTCGGCAGGGGTAAGTTGTGTGGGTAGTAGGTCCAGAACATGAATGCCGTGCCGAACAGTAACGCCGTAAACACGCACCCGAGGAACGTGCGTTTTAGGGAGAGGGCGGTTCCAAGAAAGGTGCAGATAAAAACGAGAAGCACCAAGGCAATGACGTAGTCCCAGCTCACGTTCGTCCAGTCGATGGGCAGAGCCGCCAGCTTCTCCATGAGAATCTCCACCGCGAGGACGAAGTATAGCGCAAAGATGTGAATCGATGCAGGAGGGGGCTTTAGCTAATCGGGCTTTGCTTTATTGGCCCGGACCCCTCTCGAAAGAGCCACGCCTTTGACGGGCCCGACTTATGCGGGGCGTCGAGCTTCTTTGAGACAATGCCCTCAAGGCCAAGCTGACAAACTGCAGCAAACATTTTGTCCCCATGCCCTTCGGCGTGTTCGACGTACTGAATGCCACGGTCATGTCGCAGAAGCTTTCGTAATGCCGATTTGCGCTCACGATATGGTTTGCGGCGTAGATCGTCTCCATCACCATCAACAGGTCGAAGGCGAGCGCGTTTGCTGCACTGTCGTTCACGCGGCGATGCAGCGCATCGAAGTTGGCAACGCCCTCCAGATCGAGACAAACGACTTCCAGGACGGCAGAATCCTGAAGGCGGGCTGCGCTTTCGACGATGCGCGGATAACGTTTTGACCAGTCGGCGCCATTGATTGTGTAGAGCCGTACCCGGCCATCCCGGACATGGATTTGCAGCCGATAGCCGTCATGCTTCAGCTCATGCGCCCAGCCAGCGCCACTTGCAGGCTGCGCTACGCTGTAGGACGGCAGGGATGGATAAAGACGGCAGGAGCATTCCTAGAACTACGCACGCGAGACATGAACCGCATATATACAGATTGAGTTTGTTTGCGAAGCGGATGGGTCTGCTTGCTCCTTATTACATGCATGTTGGGCGGTGGCCTATCTTCCCATAGTCTTCCCAGAACGAATTTTTGGGAAGATTGACCCCCGGGAAGAGTAGCTAAGCTATTGATTTATTGGCGACCCCGGCTGGATTCGAACCAGCGACCCTCAGCTTAGAAGGCTGATGCTCTATCCGGCTGAGCTACGGGGTCGGCGCACTCGGTTTAGCCGCAGTAGGGCGCGGTGCAAAGATGCGGCGGCAAGGATACACCGCGATTTGCGCAACAAATCCTAATGAAACACGGCACTAAGCCCACACAGGCGGGCCGCGGGCGGAAACCCTTCGGTCGTGAAAATACCGCCGTAAAATGAATGCCTTACGTCTATCTGCTGGCCCGCTTATGCCGGTTCTGAAGATATCAACCGACCCCCTTGATGGTCGTATCAATTTCGCAGGGGGCACGGCATTCTCAGTGCGTCGGCCATGGGCCCGACATCATCGGGAACTGAAATGAACTTCGCGGCGATCCGCTGCTTCCGGAGGATTTACCCTATGCTTCGCTCTGTTCGCGCCGGCCTTGCCGCCGCGTTCCTGGCCTTTGCTTTGGTTCCGGCGACCGCGGCCGACAAGCCCTTCAAGCAAAGTACGCTCGACGAAGCTGCAATAAAACTCGAAGCACAGATCAAGGGCGATGCAGGCACGGTGAATAAGCCGGCGGCGGCATTGCGGCGCGATGCCGATGCGGCTTTCCAGAAAAACGATTTCAGACAAGGCATGCTGGTTCTCGGCCAGCTGGTCACGGTCGCATCGGACGATGCCGCCGGCTGGCTCCGGCTCGCCCGCACGATTCTGCAGATCAAACCGCGCGACGATCGTGAAAAGGCACTTTTGCTCGATCGTGCCTCGACCGCCGCTTACATTGCCTATCAGCGCGCGGGCGATCGTAACCTGGAAGCCGACAGCCTCTCGGTGCTGGGGCGCATCCTTGCAGACCGTCAGCAATGGCGCGGCGCGCTCGACGCCTTGCGCGCCTCGCTCGAGCTTCGGGAGATCGCTGAACTACGCGGACAATATGAGAAGCTGCGGGCGGAGCACGGCTTCCGGCTGCTCGACTTCACGGTCGACTCGGACTCGATTTCGCCTCGGACCTGCTTCCAGTTTTCCGAGGAACTCCCTGGCCGCCGCACCGATTTCTCCCCCTTCGTTACGGTTGCCGGCATGGACCGTCCGGCGATTTCGGCGAACGAGAAGCAGCTCTGCGTGGAGGGACTAAAGCACGGCGAACGCTATTCCGTGACGTTGCGCGCCGGCCTCCCTTCAGTGGTCAAGGAGACCCTCGCGAAATCGGCTGATTTCACAATCTTTGTGCGCGACCGTAAGCCGTTCGTGCGTTTTTCAGGCAAGGCTTACGTGCTGCCCCGCACGGGCCAGAAAGGTATTCCCGTTCTCAGCGTGAATACCAAGGCGGTGACACTCTCGATTTACCGCATTGGCGACCGCAATCTCGTCGATACACTTCTGGGCTATGACTTCCAGCGCAACGTGAGCCGCTATCAGGCCGAGCGATTGGCCAATGAGCGCGGTACGAAGATCTGGAGCGGTGAACTTGCTGTCGAGCCCAAGCTCAACATAGAGGTGACAACCGCTTTCCCGCTTGATCAGGCGGTCAAGGATCTCGGCCCCGGTGTCTACGCCATGACAGCCGAGCCGAAAGATGCCGTCTCCGGCGAATACGGTCAGCAGGCGACCCAATGGTTCATCGTTTCGGATCTTGGTCTCACTGCCTTCACCGCGCACGACGGCATTGACGTCTTTATCCATTCGCTCGCGAGCGCAGATCCGCGCGGCAGCGTGGAAGTGCGCCTGATGGCGCGCAATAACGAGGTGCTCGCGGTTCGTCAGACCGATCGCAACGGCTTCATCCATTTCGAGGCGGGCCTTGCGCGCGGGGAGGGCGGGACCGCGCCCGCCGCGATTGTTGCTAGTGAAAGGAATGACTATGCGTTCCTGAGCCTCAAATCGTCCGCCTTCGATCTTTCCGATCGCGGTGTCGCGGGAAGACCGGTCCCGGCCGGGCTTGACGCCTTCGTCTATACGGAACGCGGTGTCTATCGGACCGGTGAGACTGTGGCGGTGACAGCTTTGCTGCGCGACGCGCGCGGCGCGGCCGCGTTGAATGTCCCAGTGATTCTGGTGGTGTCGCGCCCTGACGGCGTCGAATATCGCCGCGCGCTGGTGCCCGACCAGGGACTTGGCGGCCGTTCGCTGAGCGTACCGCTCGTCGGTTCAGCCTCAACCGGCACCTGGCGCGTTGCGGCTTACACCGATCCCAAGCGCGCGCCCGTTGGCGAGACCACTTTCATGGTCGAGGACTATGTGCCCGATCGGCTCGAATTCGAACTTTCTTCGACGACGACAAGAATTTCACGCACTGCGCCGGCGCAAATTAGCGTCGATGGGCGCTTCTTGTACGGTGCACCCGCCTCGAATCTCGATCTGTCGGGCGAGGTGACGATTGCAGCGGCGAAGGAACTTCCGGCTTTCCCCGGTTATTCTTTCGGTTTGTTCGACGAGGAAGTGACCGCTGTGCGTCAGGAGCTCGACGATTTGCCGAGCACCGATGGTGCGGGCAAGGCGAGATTTCCCGTCAAGCTCGATGCGGCGCCGACGAGCACCCGCCCGCTGGAAGCGCAGATCGCCGTGAGAATGGCGGAGTCGGGAGGCCGTGGTGTCGAACGGAAGTTGACGCTGCCGGTCACTCCCGATTCTGCAATGCTCGGGATGAAGCCGCTGTTTTCCGGCCGCTCGCTTGCCGACGGCGCCAACGCCGATTTTGACGTGATCATGATCACGCCCGATGGCAAGAGCCTCGCCCAGAGCGGCGTTCGCTACGATTTGCTCAAGGTCGAGAGCACGTACCAATGGTACCGCCAAAATGGCCAATGGGAGTATGAACCGGTCAAGCGCACCGAGCGAGTTGCAAGCGGCACAGTTGACGTCGCCGCCGACAAGCCGGCACGGGTGTCGGTCCCCGTAAAATGGGGGCGGTACCGGCTGGAAGTTTCAGCCGGCGACTCAAATGGTCAGGTTACCTCGCTCAGCTTTGATGCCGGTTTCTATGCCGAGGCGAGTGCCGACACGCCGGATCTCCTGGAGGTGGCGCTCGACAAGCCAGACTACAAACCGGGCGAGTCGATGAATGTGGCGGTGACCGCCCGCACGGCCGGTCGCTTGACGGTTAACGTATTCACGGACCGTCTTGTGGCCACGCAATCGCAGGACGTGAAAGCCGGTACCGCCCGGGTCAGCCTAAGTGTGGGTCGGGACTGGGGCACTGGCGCCTATATGGTCGCGACGTTGCGGCGTCCGCTCGATGCGCCGGCTGAGCGAATGCCCGGCCGCGCCATCGGTGTGCAGTGGTTCTCGATCGACAAGAACGCGCGCACGCTGGCGCTCGACATGAAACTGCCGTCGACGATGCGCCCGAACGCGCCATTGACGGTGCCGATCAAGCTCGCGGGTCTTGCGACCGGGGAGGAGGCGCGCGTCGTGGTGGCCGCCGTCGATGTCGGCATTCTCAACCTTACCAACTACAAGCCGCCGGCCCCCGACGATTATTATCTTGGGCAGCGTCGGTTGACTGCGGAAATCCGCGATCTGTACGGGCAGTTGATTGATGGCATGCAGGGCGCGCGTGGTCAGATCCGTTCGGGAGGCGACTCCGGCGGGGCGGAATTGTCCGGCGCGCGGCCGACACAGGCCCCGCTTGCACTCTACTCCGGCATTGTCACCGTCGGTCGCGACGGCACGGCGCAGGTGAAATTCGACATTCCCGCGTTCGCCGGCACCGTGCGGGTGATGGCTGCCGCGTGGAGTAAAGACAAAGTCGGCAAAGCGTCCGGCGATGTGGTCGTGCGCGATCCGGTCGTGCTGACAGCGACGCTTCCACGTTTCCTCCGTACTGGCGACAGAGGCGCAGTTCAGCTCGAGCTCGACAATGTCGAGGGTGCCGCTGGCGACTACAACATCGCGGTCGTCGCCGACGGTGCGGTAAGGCTCGAAGGCGAAAAACCGCAGGCACTCAAACTTGCAGTGAAACAGCGCGACCGGATTTCGTTGCCGGTTGCCGCGGCAGGGGCCGGTCCCGGCACGATTACCGTGAAGGTCAACGGGCCGGACAGCTTTGCTCTTGAACGCAACTATGCACTCGATGTGCGGCCTGCGACGCAAATTCTCACACGGCGAAGCGTACGCACGCTCGCCAAAGGCGAGACGCTTACCCTTTCAAAAGATCTGTTCGCCGATTTCGTCCCCGAGACCGGCCGCGTGGGCCTCTCGGTCGCGGTATCAACGTCTCTTGACGCCGCGACGTTGCTCAATGCCCTCGATCGCTATCCGTTCGGCTGCTCCGAGCAGATCGCAAGCCGCGCGATGGCAATGCTCTATGTCAATGAACTCGCCGCACAGGCGCAGCTTGCGCCGGACGTCGAGATTGATCAACGCATCAAGGATACCATTTTGCGGCTGCTGGCGCGGCAGGACTCGAATGGTTCCTTTGGCCTGTGGTCGGTCGGCGGCGACGATCCCTGGCTCGATGCTTATGTCACGGATTTCCTGACCCGCGCACGTGAGCGCGGCTTCGATATTCCGGCTACGGCATACACGCTCGCTGTCGACCGGCTGCGCAATTATGTCGCCACTGCTCCCGAAGTCGGCAAAAACGGCGGCCGCGAGTTGGCCTATGCGCTCTATGTGCTGGCGCGCAACGCGGCCGCGCCGATCGGCGATCTGCGCTACCTTGCCGACGTCAAGCTGTCGGATGTGGCGACGCCAATTGCGAAAGCGCAGATTGCTGCCGCGCTTTCGATGGTCGGCGACAAAGCCCGGGCTGACAATGTGTATCTCGCAGCGCTCGGAGCCATACCGCCGCGACCAAACCTTGATCTCGGCCGTTCCGATTTCGGCTCGGCGCTGCGCGACGCGGCAGCACTGGTGACGCTTGCCTCAGAGGGGCGCGCCCCGCAGAAAACGGTCGATGATGCGGTCACGCGTATCGATGCAGCTCGGGCGCTAAGCACCAATACGTCGACCCAGGAAGATGCCTGGCTGGTGTTGGCCGCCCGTGCGCTCGCCAAACAAACCGGTTCAATATCGCTTTCGGTCAACGGGCAGCCCCGCCAGGGTGCGCTCTATCGCAGTCTGCGCAGCGAGGAACTCGGGGCTTCTCTCGCGGTCGCAAACCAAGGCGAGGGCAATGTACAGGCTGTAGTCTCGGTGAGCGGCGCACCGCTCACTCCCGAACCTGCCGCGATGCAGGGCTTCAAGATCGAGCGCACCTACCACACAGTGGATGGCGAAACGGTTGACCCGAGCAAGACCAAGCAGAATCAGCGCTTCGTGGTCGTGCTGAAGATGACGGAGCCACAGCCGCAGTACGGCCGCATCATTGTCGCGGATTATCTGCCCGCCGGGTTCGAGATCGACAATCCACGGCTGGTGTCGTCGGGAGAGACGGGCACGCTCGCTTGGATCGCCGATGCGGCCGAACCGGTCAACACCGAATTCCGTGATGATCGCTTCACGGCGGCCTTCGATCGCAAGCAGGATTCGTCTCCGGTGTTCAGCGTTGCCTATGTTGTGCGCGCGGTTTCGCCCGGCCGCTACGTGTTGCCGCAAGCCAAGGTCGAGGACATGTATCGGCCCGACCGGTTTGGACGCACCGCAACGGGCGCGATCGAGATCTCCCCAAAATGAGACGGTGGCGGACCATATTTGCCCTGACCGGTTTTGCCGTCTTGGCGGCGGCGATCACCCTTGCCGTTTGGGTCTATTCGCTTGGACCGGCGCCGCGCGGCAAGGATCTCGAATATTCGCACGCAGTTCTTGATCGGGAAGGGCGGCTCCTACGGGCCTATGCGACCAATGAAGGCCGCTGGCGGCTGCCGGGCTCCGAGCATAATGTCGATCCGCGATTTTTAAAATTGCTGTTCGCTTACGAAGACAAGCGTTTCTTCGAGCATCCCGGCGTCGATCTCCTGTCATTGGGACGCGCAGCCTTCCAGTTCACATCCAGAGGGCACATCGTCTCCGGCGGCTCGACCATTACAATGCAGGTTGCTCGTCTTCTGGAACCACGGGAGCGCCGCAGCTTAGGAGCCAAGCTGCGCCAAGTTGTACGGGCGCTCGAGCTTGAACGCGCGCTAGACAAGCACAAAGTCTTAGCACTTTACCTGACGCTGGCGCCTTACGGCGGAAATCTCGAAGGTGTTCGTGCGGCTGCGCTGGCCTATTTCGGCAAAGAGCCCCGCAAGTTGTCGCTGGCCGAAGCCGCATTGCTGGTTGCCTTGCCGCAATCGCCGGAGCTGCGCCGGCCGGACCGTTTCCCGGAGGCCGCCCGCGCCGCGCGCGACCGCGTGCTCGACCGGGCCGCGATGGCCGGGCTCATGCCGCCCGACGAGATTGCGCACGCGAAATCTCAGCCATTGCCCCGGGAGCGCAAGCCTTTGCCGCTGCTGGCCCCGCACGCCGCAGATCAGGTCGTCTCGCTGGAGCCCGAGCGGCGCGAGCATCGCCTCACGATCGACCTGTTCCTGCAAAAGAGCTTGCAGGCGCTTGCCTATGAGCACGCCCAGGCGCTCGGTCCTGACATCTCGGTTGCAATCCTTGCGGTCGACAATGCAAGCGGCGAGGTGAGGGGGCATGTCGCGTCAGCCGACTATTTCGACACGCGCCGCGCCGGCCAGGTGGATATGACGCAGGCGCTGCGCTCACCCGGTTCGACGTTGAAGCCGTTTATCTACGGCCTCGGCTTTGAAGATGGAGTGATCCATCCCGAAACGCTGATCGACGATAGGCCTGTCCGTTATGGCAGCTACACCCCGGAAAATTTCGACCTGACTTTCCAGGGCATGGTTACTGCGCGCCGTGCGCTGCAGTTATCACTCAACGTTCCGGCGATTGCAGTGCTTGGCAAGGTCGGGGTCAGCCGGCTGAGCGCGCGGCTGTCGGAAACCGGTGCGGCGCTGGTATTGCCGAAAGGCGAAGCTCCTGGTTTGGCGATGGGCCTCGGCGGGGTTGGCGTTCGGCTCGCTGATCTGGTCATGCTTTATTCCGGGCTGGCGCGGCTTGGCACGGTGGCGCCATTGGTCGAGCGGCACGGGGTTGCCGCACAGGCTTCGCGGCGGCTGCTTGATCCGGTTGCCGCCTGGTATGTCGGCAATATTCTTTTAGGGGCGCCGCCGCCGGATAATGCGCCACATGGGCGCATCGCCTTCAAGACAGGTACGTCGTACGGCTATCGCGATGCCTGGGCGATCGGCTTCGACGGACGAATGACGATCGGAGTGTGGGTTGGTCGACCCGATGGCGCGCCAGTGCCGGGTCTTCTTGGCCGCACCGCAGCCGCGCCGATTCTTTTCGAAGCGTTTGCACGCTCGGGGTTTTCGCCAATGGCGCTCCCGCGCGCACCGAAAGGCGCGGTTTTTGCCGCGGGAAACAAGCTGCCGCCGCCGCTGCAGCGTTTTGGCGTGAATGCTCCAAGCGATGCGATCGAGCCGCCGCGCATCATGTTTCCGCCGGACGGCGCGCGCCTCGAGATCGCCGCCGGTGGCCAGCCCGATCCGGTCGCGCTGAAGATAACCGGTGGGCGCGCCCCGTTGACGGTTCTCGTCAATGGAGTGCCTATGCCCGCGCCGGGCAGTCGCGGCACGTTGTTTTTCCAGCCTGACGGTCCCGGATTTGTCCGCCTGACGGTAATGGATGCCCGTGGCGCCGCCGACAGCGTCACCGTGCGATTGCAATAGCGGCGAATGACACGGCGGGAGCTTTGAGCCTATTGTCCGGACAAGTTTGCATCAATCAGGATCCGAAAGCGTGAGCACTGCCGCAGGCGAAGCACGTCCTTCCTTTGATCTTCAGCGCCGGTTTGTCAGGGCGTTGGATTTTGCCGTGACCTCGCATCGGCGCGCGATTGCATTGCTCGTGGCATTTTCACTGCTCGCCTTTCTGCCCGGCTTTTTCCAGATCCCGCCGGTTGATCGTGACGAGGCGCGCTTTGCGCAGGCCACGAAGCAAATGCTGGAAACCAGCGACTATGTCGACATCCGTTTTCAGACCGACGTTCGATACAAGAAGCCGGTGGGAATTTACTGGCTGCAGGCGGCAGCGGTGAAAGCGGGCGAGGCGCTTGGCGTGCCCCGCGCGCGCACAACCATTTGGCTCTATCGGCTGCCCTCGCTGGCCGGCGCGGTCTTTGCGGTTTTGCTGACTTATTGGGCTGCGCTCGCCTTCGTCCCCCGCCGTGCTGCGCTACTTGCCGCATTGATGATGGCAAGCTGCGTCATGCTCGGCGTCGAGGCGCGCCTCGCCAAGACGGATGCAATGCTGCTGATGAGTTCGGTTGCGGCGATGGGCGCGTTGGCACGCATCTATCTCGCAAGCCAGAGTCAGCCCGAGGCCAAGATTGGCTGGAAAGAGCCGGCGATCCTGTGGACAGCGATCGCTGCCGGCGTGCTGCTCAAAGGTCCACTGATCCTAATGTTCGTCGGGCTCACGGGCATAGTGCTCTCCATTGTTGACCGCTCGCTGCGCTGGGTCTGGTCGTCGCGTCCTGTCGTCGGTCTCATCTGGCTTTTGCTTCTGGTGTCGCCATGGTTCGTAGCGATCGCGACAAAATCCGGCACTAATTTCTTTGTGCAGGCGATCGGCCACGACATGCTTGACAAGGTAACAAGCGGTCAGGAGGCGCACGGGGCGCCGCCCGGTTACTATCTTCTGCTGTTCTGGGTGACGTTTTGGCCAGGCGCGGTGTTGGTAGGGTTGGCGGCGCCAATTGTGTGGAAAGCGCGCCGGGAGCCCGGCAACCGCTTTCTGCTCGCATGGCTGCTGCCATCATGGCTTGTTTTCGAAGCAGTGATGACCAAGCTGCCCCACTACGTGTTACCCTTGTATCCCGCCATTGCCATCCTGATCGCCGGCATTCTCGAGCAACACGGACTGACCAGGCAGCGCTGGATGGTACGCGGCACGGTCGGATGGTTTCTTTTTCCGGCAGCCGTGGCGATTGGCGCAGTGGTGCTCTTCGTTGTATTTGGCCGCGAGCTTGGTCTGATTGCTTGGCCATTTTCCGCGCTCGCCGTAATTTTCGGACTGTTTGCGTGGTGGCTCTATGAAGTGGACGGCGCCGAACGCTCACTTCTGCGCGCCATGGTGGCCTCGGTGCTTGTCGCTGTTACGATCTATGCCATCACGTTTCCACTGTTACCGTCGCTGTTTCCAAGCGCGGTGATTGCCGACGAAATTCGTGCGGCCGATTGCAAGGAACCCCATGTTGCTTCCACGTTCGGCTACCAGGAGCCGAGCTTGGTATTCCTGGTCGGAACAGAAACGCGTTTTACCGACGCCGCGGGCGCGGCGGATTTTCTGCGTTCAGGCTCATGCCATTTCGCCCTAATCGATCCTCGCAGCGAGCGCAGCTTCGTCCAGCGCGCGGAATCGGTCGGGTTGCGATACTCGCTCGTGCGCCGCGTGGAGGGATATAATATCAGTACCGGAAGGCCGGTATCGCTATCCATCTTTCGTTCACAGGCTAGCTAAGGGCAATGAGTATCATTAACGGATTTAATCGTGCGGAAGGCACGGCGGTATCCACGCTTCGGCGCGGCGCGATCAATCTCGTGACGGCGCTGACCATTTTGATGCGGCCCGCGCGGTCAAGCGCGCGGCTCCCTTGGCTCGGGTTTCGCGAGCTAGCCATTTTTGGCGGTATTGCCGTTGCGGTGCTCGTTCTTTTGATGGTCACATTGGACGCCGCGGCCATCCGCGGCGTCGGCCATATGCCGCGCTGGATCATTTCTGTTTTTCGTGAAATCACGGAGTTTGGCAAATCCGGTTGGTTTCTCTGGCCGCTCGGAATTCTGTTCCTTGTGCTTGCGGCATTACCACCAATGCTGCCGCCGTTCTCGCAGCGCGTTCTTGCGGCTACCATGGTGCGCGTCGGATTTCTGTTTACGGCGATCGCTTTGCCCAGTCTGTTTGTCACCATCGTGAAGCGCTTGATCGGACGCGCCCGGCCGTTTGTCGGCGGTAGCCTGGATCCGCTCCTTTTCGATCCCTTCGCGTGGGTACCCGCCTATGCCGGAATGCCGTCCGGCCATGCCACAACGGCATTTGCCGTTCTGGTAGCTTTTGGCACGCTGTGGCCGCGCGCCCGCACGATTCTGCTGGTCTATGCCGTGCTGGTTGCCATCAGTCGCCCGATGGTGATCGCGCACTATCCGAGCGACGTGATTGCCGGCGCGCTGGTGGGAATGGCCGGTGCGATGATGGTGCGGCGCTATTTTGCCGAGCGCAGGCTTGGTTTTGGGGTAGGGCCTGACGGGCAAATCCATCAATTTCCGGGACCCTCAATCAGACGCATTAAAGCGGTTGCCCGCGGGCTCCTGGCCTCATAAGACATCGCGCCATGACTACGAACGATCCGGCGGTCTCCGTCGTGGTGCCCGTGCGCAACGAGGCCGGCAATATTGCGTCGTTGGTGGCGGAAATTGCCAAGGCCCTCAACGGGCAATGGCGGTTTGAGGTCGTCTATGTTGACGACGGTTCGAACGACGGCACTGGCGCTGAACTCGATCAGTTGATGAAGCAGAATGCCTGGCTTCGTCGCGTCCGTCACAAACAGTCTTGCGGCCAGTCGGCGGCGGTCCGCACGGGCGTTGCAGCGGCGCGGGCGCCCCTTGTCGTGACGCTCGACGGCGATGGTCAGAATGATCCTGCATTCATTCCGGCGCTCGTGCGCACACTGGAAGAAGGCATGCCGCGCGTTGGTCTTGTCGCGGGGCAACGCGTCGGTCGCAAGGCGAGCGGATTCAAGAAATTCCAGTCCCGTACTGCCAACCTGGTGCGCGGCGCCGTGCTGCGCGACGGCACCCGGGACACCGGCTGCGGCCTTAAGGCATTCCGTCGCGACGTATTTCTCGGCTTGCCCTATTTTGACGGGTTGCACCGCTTTCTGCCGGCGCTGGTCCGCCGCGAGGGTTATGCTATCGGATACGTCGACGTCGTTGACCGCCCGCGCGCCCATGGGGTGTCGAACTACGGAATGTGGGACCGGTTGTGGGTCGGCATTTTGGATCTCGCCGGCGTGTGGTGGCTGATCCACCGCAAGAAACGAACCCCGGAAATCGAGTCCTAGCGCACGATCCCGAAAAATGGGAACCGGCCTTTCGAAAAAAAGATCCTGCGTCACTGAAGGAAAATTCAAATGTTGGTCGATATCGCGAATGCCGTTGGCGGCTATCTGCACGATGTATTCATCGGAACCGTGGATTGGGGAATATTGGTCGGCTATGTGGCGCAGGCGATGTTCGCCATGCGCTTTGTCGTTCAGTGGATCGCATCCGAACGTGCCGGCAAGAGCGTGGTGCCGACCGCTTTCTGGGTATTTTCCATCGGCGGCGGATTGATGCTGCTGGGTTACGCGCTCTACCGGAAGGATCCCGTGTTCATCATTGGGCAGGCCTTTGGCGTGTTCGTGTATTTGCGCAATCTGCAATTCGTCATGCGCAGCGGAAGCACTACGGCCGTCGCCTAGGCCCCGGATCTTTACAAACAATGTCTAGGAGGTTTTTCGACCGGAAGCGCGGGCCATTGCGTCAAAACCGCGCTCAAGATCGCCGATAAGATCCTCGGGATCTTCCAGGCCGATGTGAAAACGTGCCGTCGGTCCCCCCGGCGCCCATTTGGTTGCGGTCCGGTACTCTGTGCAGTCGAACAATATGGCCAGGCTCTCGAAGCCACCCCACGAAAATCCAAGACCAAACAACGCCAGTTCGTTGAGAAACGCATGCACCGATTGTTCGCTCGTGGGTTTGAACACGACGCTGAACAAGCCGGAGGCGCCATTAAAATCCCTTTTCCAGATCTTATGACCAGGGTCGCTTTCGAGCCCCGGATGCAGCACGCGCAAGACCTCCGGCCGCTGCTCGAACCAGCGCGCCACCCGCAAGCCCGATTGATAGTGACGCTCGAGCCGCACACCAAGCGTGCGCAGGCCGCGCAGCGCGAGATACATGTCGTCCGGCCCGACGCACAGACCCATCGAATAGACGGTGTCCTTCAGCGTCGGTAGTGTGGCCGCGTTGGCCGACACGCAGCCGAACATGATGTCGGAATGTCCTCCGATATATTTTGTGCCTGCCTGAATTTCCATGTCGACGCCTTTTTCGAAGGCGCGGAAATAGAGCGGCGTTGCCCAGGTATTGTCCATCAGCACGAGCGCGCCCTTTTCGTGCGCGACCTTTGCGATGGCAGGAATATCCTGCATCTCGAAACTCTGCGACCCTGGCGCCTCAACGAAAACCACGCGGGTATTCGGCTTGAACAGTTTGGCGATGTCAGTGCCAATGACAGGATCGTAATAGGTCGTCTGCGCGCCCAGCCGTTTGAATACGCCTTCGCAGAAATTGCGGGTCGGCCGGTAAACACTGTCAGGGACGAGGATATGATCGCCGGCGCGGGAGGTTGCAAGTAGAGCGGCCGAGATGGCCGCGAGTCCGGACGGCAGTAGCGCGACACCGGCGCAAGCCTCGCCGCTCATTTCGCGCAGTGCATTTTCGAGTGCTTCGGACGTGGGCGTGCCGCGGCGCCCATAATTGTAGCGAGCGCGATGGGCAACCTGATCTTCGGCAGTGGGATAGAGCAGGGTCGAGGCGTGATAGACCGGCGGATTGACGAATCCGTGGTAGGCCTCGGGATCACGGCCGGATGTAACGAGCCGGGTATCGGGTTTGATTGGTGCTTTGAGCTTCTTCGTCATACGAGCGAAGTACCTTTTCGGCAGCGGCAGAAACGCAGCGGAGACATATACGTCTGCATCAGACGCAAGCGTCAACCCCTTGACCCGGCAACCTGATCGTTCTGAGATGCCGAAAGTAGGGGGCTATCGGGGTAAAGAGGGGCCAGAAACCGATAGTTGTCGCTGCCGGGCAAAGGTCCGGCCACGGAAATTTTAGGCTTTCCAAAAGGCCGCACCTCCGACACGTGTTGAAGGAACAGTCACATGAAGCGATTTACAACAATACTTGCATTGCTGCTTGCCGTCGCCGCGCAGAGTGCGTCCGCTCAGACGCTGAAGGCGGTAAAGGATCGCGGCATGCTCAATTGCGGTGCCAACGGCACGCTTGCCGGCTTCGGGCTTCCCGATGCGCAGGGAAAATGGACCGGCCTGGACGTTGATTTTTGCAAGGCGATCGCGGCGGCGGTGCTAAACGATGCCGAGAAGGTCAAGTACGTGCCCTTGTCGGCCAAGGATCGCTTCACCGCGTTACAATCCGGTGAGGTCGATGTACTGGCGCGCAACACGACCTGGACATCATCGCGGGACACCTCGCTCGGCCTTAATTTCATTGGCGTCAATTATTACGACGGCCAGGGCTTCCTGGTGCGCAAGACGCTGAAGGTGAATTCCGCACTTGAACTCAATGGCGCGGCCGTCTGCGTGCAACAGGGCACGACGACAGAACTTAACCTCGCGGACTTCTTTGGCGCCCATAAGATGCAGCTCAAGACCGTAACCTTCGCGACCGCAAACGAGGCGGTGAAGGCTTACGATGCCGGCCGCTGCGATGCCTACACGACCGACGCGTCCGCCCTTTATGCGGAACGGCTGCGTGTCGCAAATCCGAATGACCACATCATCTTGCCCGAGATCATCTCGAAAGAGCCGCTCGGTCCGGTGGTCCGGCACGGGGATGACCAATGGTTCGATATCGTAAAGTGGACGCTGTTTGCGATGCTCAACGCCGAGGAGCTCAATATTTCGCAGAAGACTCTCGATGAGGCCTTGAAATCCACGAATCCCGAAATCAAGCGCTTTGTCGGAACCGAGGGCAATTTCGGCGAGCAACTCGGCCTGTCCAAGGATTGGGCGGTCCGCATTGTCAAACTGGTCGGAAACTACGGCGAGTCATTCGAGCGCAACGTGGGACAGGGCTCGCCACTCAAGATAGAACGCGGCTTAAACAAATTGTGGACCAAGGGCGGTATCCAATACGCGCCTCCGATCCGCTGACACCGGGGTCGACAGGTTGGCCGCGGGCTCAAGCCCGCAGGCAACCGTCGAAGGAGTTAGCACAGCCGCAAGGCCGAGGGGTACATGTCGACTGACCTGCCGGCGCTGCCGCGCCCCGCGCCTGTCGTCTTCTACAACGACCCTAGGTTCCGAAGCATCGCTTATCAGGTTGCTCTGTTCGCGGCTGTCGCCTTTCTCGTCTATGGCGCCGCCACCAATGCGATCGAAAACCTTGCCCGTGCCCGCATCGCATCCGGATTCGGATTCTGGAACAACGTAGCCGGCTTCGATATTAGCCAGACACTGATCGAGTACTCGTCACGCGGCTCGACCTACGGCCGAGCGTTTTGGGTCGGCCTGCTTAACACGCTGCTGGTTGCCGGAATCGGAATCGTGTTCGCGACGGTTCTCGGTTTCATCGTCGGGATCTCGCGGCTGTCGAGCAACTGGCTGCTGGCAAAAACCGCCGGCTGTTATGTCGAGATCATCCGGAACCTTCCGCTGCTGCTGCAATTGCTGTTCTGGTACAACGCCGTGCTCAAGACGCTGCCGGATATCCGCGAGAGCATTACTATTGGCGGCGGCGCCTTCCTCAACAATCGCGGCCTGTTTCTTCCCACGCCGATTTTCAAAAGCGGGTTCGGCGCGGTGGAAGTCGCATTGCTGGCGGGCCTTGTCGGCTCGATCGCATTCCGTTTTTGGGCGCGCAGGCGGCAGGAGCGGACCGGCCGGCAAGCGCCGGTGCTGTGGGTCACACTTGCACTGGTGTTTGGATTGCCGCTCGTCGCGTTTCTGCTCGCCGGCCTTCCGCTTGGCTTTGAATTTCCACAAGCCGGACGCTTCAACATTACTGGCGGGACTGAGGTGCTTCCGGAATTCGTTGCGTTGCTGTTCGGCCTGTCGATCTACACCGCGGCGTTTATTGCGGAGGTGGTGCGCGCGGGCATCCTGGCGGTGTCGCGCGGGCAGACCGAAGCGGCCTATTCGCTGGGTATGCGGCCGGGGCCGACGCTGCGGCTGATCGTGGTGCCGCAGGCGATGCGGGTGATCATCCCGCCGCTGACCAGCCAATATCTTAATCTGACCAAGAATTCGTCACTGGCGGTGGCGATCGGCTATCCCGATTTGGTGCAAGTCTTTACCGGTACCGTGCTCAACCAGACCGGCCAGGCAGTCGAGGTCGTCGCTATCACGATGCTGGTCTATCTGGTGATCAGTCTTACCACCTCGCTCCTGATGAACATCTACAACCGCCGCATGACTTTGGCGGAGCGGTGAGGGGCCTTCTGATGACCATGGCCGAGGGCGATCTTGCTGTTGCCGAGATAGCGTTCGTGCGGCGCGCCACGATCGCGCCTCAGCCGCCGCCAACGCGAATGACCGGCGCGCTCGGCTGGCTGCGCGACAATCTCCTATCGACGCCATTCAACATCACGCTCACGATTCTGATCGGCCTGCTTCTGGCATGGGCTGTTCCGGAGTTGGTCAAGTTCCTCTTCATTGACGCGGTGTGGGCTGGCACCGACCGCGACGCCTGCCTTGAATCGGTGCAGCACCGCGAGATCGGCGCCTGCTGGCCATTCGTCTGGGAACGCCTGCCTTATTTCATCTACGGTTCTTACCCGATTTCCGAGCGTTGGCGGGTCGATGTCTTCTTCGTCATGCTGGCGATGGGGATCGTCTGGCTGCTCTGGCTCAATGCGCCACGGCGCGATCTGGGGGCCATCTATTTCTTCGTGGTGCTTCCGATTGCGTCATTCATTCTCCTGAGCGGGTGGTCGGCGATCGGCCTTCGCCCTGTCGACACCGTGCTTTGGGGAGGCGTGTTAGTGACGATCGTGGTCGCGGCAGTCGGCATAGTGGTTTCGCTGCCGCTGGGAATACTTCTGGCACTCGGCCGGCGTTCCCCCATGCCGGTGGTGCGGACGCTGTCGGTCATGTTCATCGAATTCGTGCGCGGCGTGCCGCTAATTACCGTGCTCTTCATGGCTGGTGTGATGCTGCCGCTGTTCATGCCGGAACAGCTATCGCCCGACAAACTCGTGCGCGCCCTGGTCGGCATTGCGCTGTTTGCATCAGCCTATATGGCGGAAGTGGTGCGCGCGGGCTTGCAGGCCATCCCGCGAGGCCAGTTCGAAGGCGCCATGGCGGTTGGCCTGCGCTACTGGCAGATGATGCGTCTGATTATCCTGCCGCAGGCGCTGAAGGTCACGATACCGAACATCGTGAACACGTATATCGGGCTGTTCAAGGACACCACGCTCGTCTTCATCGTCGGCATCTTCGATCTCCTGCGCACCATCGAGGTGGCGCGGATCGATCCAAAATGGGCCGCGCCGGTGATCAGCACGACCGGCTACGCGGTTGCTGCGATCTTCTATCTGATCTTCTGCTACGGCATGTCGCGCTATGCGCGAGCCATGGAGGCTCGCCTTGCAAGAGCCGATCGACGTTAAAGGACGGCTTATGGACGTTGCTGGAAACCACGGATCGCTGCTCAAGCCGGCCAAGCTCAATACGCCAATTGCGGTCGAGATTACCGCCATGAACAAGTGGTACGGCGATTTTCATGTTCTGCGCGATATCAATATGAGGGTCATGGGCGGAGAACGCATCGTTATCTGCGGACCATCCGGCTCGGGCAAATCGACTATGATCCGCTGCATCAATCGTCTGGAAGAGCATCAGGCCGGCCGGATCCTCATTGATGGTGTCGAGCTGACGGCGGATCTGAAGAAGATCGATGAGGTGCGGCGGGAAGTCGGCATGGTCTTTCAGCACTTCAATCTGTTTCCGCATCTGACCGTGCTTGACAATTGCACCCTGGCGCCGATCTGGGTGCGCAAGATGGCGAAGAAGCAGGCCGAGGAAGTGGCGCTACACTACCTCAAGCGCGTGAAAATTCCGGAACAGGCCAACAAGTACCCAGGTCAATTGTCAGGCGGGCAGCAACAGCGGGTTGCAATCGCGCGCGCACTTTGCATGAACCCGAAAATCATGTTGTTCGACGAGCCGACCTCCGCGCTCGATCCGGAAATGGTCAAAGAAGTGCTCGATACCATGGTCGAGCTCGCTCACGATGGCATGACCATGCTGGTGGTCACGCACGAAATGGGCTTTGCACGGCAGGTTGCAAACCGCATCGTGTTCATGGACGAGGGCCAGATTGTCGAAGTCAATACGCCGGAAGAGTTCTTCGCGCATCCGCAACACGAGCGCACCAGGCTTTTCCTCAGTCAGATCTTGCGCTGAGACGGCCCCGCCCGCCGCATTTAATCTTTTGTCACCGGCAGGTCAGGGCGCGAGCCCCATTCCGACCAGGAGCCGTCATAGATGCGTGGCATCTCCTTGCCAATGGCATCGAGTCCCATTGCCAGGATGACGGCGGTAACACCGGAGCCGCAGGTGGTGATGATCGGCTTGTCGGTATCGACGCCTGCCTTCTTGAATGCGGCAGCGATTTTTTCGGGGGAAGCAAGACGTCCATTCTCGACAATTTCCGTCGAGGGCACGCTGTGCGCGCCCGGCATGTGGCCGGAGCGCAGGCCGGCCCGCGGCTCGGGCTCGCTACCGGCGAAGCGCCCGGCCGAGCGGGCATCGACCAACTGCGCACTTTGATTGTTGAGCGCCATTTGCACGTCGCTGAGCATTGCCACGGCGCCGGTGTCCATGCTGGCCTTGAATGTGCGCGGCAGCCGCTTAACCTCGCCGGCTTCTGTCGGGCGGCCCTCCGCCTTCCACGCTGGCAGGCCGCCATCCAGGATGAACACGTTGCGCGCGCCGAAAATCCGGAATGTCCACCACACCCGCGGCGCGGAGTAAAACCCAGTGCCGTCGTAGACCACGATGGTGTCGTTCTCCGTAATGCCGAGGGCGCCTGCCGCCTCGCCGAACTGATCCGGTCCCGGCAGCATGTGCGGCAGGTCGGTTGAATCGTCGGCGACCGCGTTGATGTCGAAAAACACGGCGCCTGGAATATGCGCTGCAAGATATTCGGCCCGGGCGTCGCGCTTTTGCGTGGGGAGGTAGTAAGAGGCATCCACAATGGCGACGCCTGGCTTGCCCAGTTGGGTTGCCAGCCATTCAGTTGATTTGAGCCAGCGGCTCGGCGTTGATGCAGCCATTGCAAACTCCGTATAACCCAAGCTTGGTCGATCCTGGGCCCGAGTGCAACGATTGAGGCCGCAATTAGGTTGCATGATGGAAAGGAAGCGGAATGATCGCAAGAATTTGGTACGGCTACACCAGCCCGCAAAACGCCGATGCCTATGAGGTCTTACTCAGGACCGAGATTTTTCCTGGCATCCTGGCGCGCGACATTGCCGGGTTTCTGCGTATCGAACTACTGCGCGCACCGGTCGATGAAGGTGATGAGGTCGAGTTCGCGACGGTAATGTGGTTCGACACGATAGAATCCGTGAAGGCATTTGCCGGCGCCGACTATGACTCCGCGGTGGTGCCCCCGAAGGCGCGCGCGGTGCTCAAGCGTTTCGACGCGCGTTCACGGCACTATGAGGTGCGCGAGCAGCGCAACGCTCGCTAGGCGAGGGCGAGCCGCACGCGGCGGTTCTGTTTGCCCTTCTTTTCAATCTGCGTGACACGGACGGCGCCGATCTCCCCCGTCGCGCGCACATGGGTGCCGCCGCAGGGTTGAAGATCGAGCCCGACGATTTCGATCAGCCGCACGCGGCCAGTTCCCATCGGCGGCTTGACCGACATGGTTTTGACAAGACCCGGATTGGCCTCAAGCTCGCCGTCGGTGATCCAGCGGCTGCTCACGGCAGCGTTGTTCGCAATCATCTCGGCAATTTTTGCGGTGATTGCATCCTTGTCGAGACCGGCTTCCGGGATGTCGAAGTCGAGGCGGCTTTCGCTGTCGCCGACCGAGCCGCCAGTGACCGCATAGGGCAGCACCGCGGAAAGCAGGTGCAAGGCCGTGTGCATGCGCATACGGGCATAGCGTTTGTCCCAGTCGATCGCCGCGGTGACGCGATCGCCGACCTTGAGCGCCGGGCCGTTGGCGGCCGGCACATGGGCGATCTCGCTCTTGGCGGCATCGGTGTAGACCGCGGTATCGATCGGAATGTGCACACCAGCATCCGTCATCAGATCACCGGCGTCGCCAGGCTGCCCGCCGGACGTCGCATAAAAGACCGTGCGGTCAAGCACAATGCCGCCCTTTTCGGTCAGTGCCACGACCTGCGCGTCACAGCTCCTGAGATACGAATCGTCGCGGAACAGACAGTCCGTCGGCATGCTCAGACCTTTTCGAATGGCGGCTTGATGTCCGATTTGCGTTCCAGCCACTCTGGCACCGGCAATTTCTTCGAGCGAAGGAATTCCGGATTGAACATCTTCGATTGATATCGGGTGCCGTAGTCGGCGAGGATCGTGACGATCGTCTTGCCCGGGCCAAGGTCCTTCGCCAGCCGAATGGCGCCGGCCACATTGATGCCGGATGAACCACCGAGGCAGAGGCCCTCATGCTCGAGTAGGTCGAAGATCAAGGGCAACGCTTCTTCGTCGGGGATCAGATAGGCTTTGTCAATTTTTATTCCATCGATGATCGGAGTAATGCGGCCAAGCCCAATGCCTTCGGTTATGGAGCCGCCTTCGGTCGCCTTCGCCTGCCCATCCTTGAATAGGTGATACATCGCAGCGCCGCGTGGATCGGCGACGCCGATCACGATGTCCTTTTTCTTCTCCCGCAGAAAAGTTGAGGCGCCCGCAACGGTGCCGCCGGTGCCGATGGCGCAGATGAAGCCATCGATGTGTCCTTTGCAATCTTCCCAGATCTCCGGCCCGGTGGAGATGTAGTGGGCCTTACGGTTATCGAGGTTGTTCCACTGATCGGCGAAGATGACGCCGTTCTTCTCCGTCTTCTTTAGTTGCTCGGCGAGGCGACGGCCCACATGCTGGTAGTTGTTCGGATTGGAGTATGGTGCGGCAGGCACCTCGACCAGTTCGGCGCCGCACAGGCGGAGCATGTCCTTCTTTTCCTGGCTCTGCGTCTCCGGAATAACAATGAGCGTACGGTAGCCGCGCGCATTGGCGACGAGAGCGAGGCCAATACCGGTGTTGCCTGCGGTGGCCTCGACGACTAGGCCGCCCGGCCGAAGTTCGCCGCGCTTCTCCGCCTCAAGGATCATCTGCCGGCCCGCGCGATCCTTGACCGACCCGCCTGGGTTCATGAATTCAGCCTTGCCCAGGATGGTGCAGCCGGTGGCCTCGGAGGCGCGTCGGAGCCTGATGAGCGGCGTATTGCCGATCGCTTCGATGATGCCGTTGCGGATTTGCATAGGCGGGTTCCGGCCCTTGTGAGAACGTCGAACCTAGTGGAGGCATATTGGCCCCACAAGACCGGCGCGGCTCTGGATTCACCCCGCAAGACGCCCGGAACCCCGTCGGTTCAGAACGATTGTAGCGGTTTCGCAAACGTCTCCGAAACCATAATGGCGCAATAGCCCAGGCGGAAAAGGCACATTTATGAGTTCTTTTCCGCCGCAGGGCTATTCGTGACGATTGGGGGACGAGTCCCAAATCAGGTCCGGCAAAGTTGGCAATCACGCGATGACCCTCGACGTCCACACTCTGTTCCTCGTGACAATATACGTTGAGGCCATCCTCGGGCTGCTGCTGCTTTTCGCGTGGGCGCAGAACTTGGCGCTGCGTGCAGTCTGCTGGTGGGGGTTTGCGCATCTTATTCGGCTTGCCTCGATCGGGCTGTTTTCAATGTACGGGACGATCCCCGATCTGGTCTGCATCGATCTCGCGAACGCATTGCTTTTCACCGCCTTCGCAGTGACTTGGACAGGCGCCCGTGTTTTCGATGGGCGCCCCGTCGAACCCGTTTACCTGGTGACGGGCGCCGTGATCTGGCTTTTGATCTGCCGCCTTCCAATGCTGGCAGATAATGCCAATCTGCGATCGCTGATCGCGTCCGGAATTATCACCGGCTACACGTGGCTGACCGCGTATGAATTCTGGCGCGGCCGCGACGAACCGCTGGTATCGCGCTGGCCGGCTGTGATCATGTTCTTCGCTCACGGAGCACTGTTCCTGTTGCGCACGCCGATGGTGGCACTGTTGCCCTCGACCAATGACGGCGTGTTCGGCAGCGTCTGGATGACTGTGCTGAGCTTCGAGGCTTTGCTGCTCACGATCTCGGATGCCTTCATCCTGCTTGCGATGGCAAAAGAACGCACCGAATTGCGCCACCGTACTGCTGCGATGGTCGATCCGCTCACCGGCGTCGCCAACCGACGGTCATTCCTGCAGGACGCGGCGCTGGTTGCCAAACGCCATATTGGCAATCCGCGCCCGACTGCCGTGCTGCTGATTGATCTCGATCATTTCAAATCGATCAACGATCGTTTTGGGCACGCGGTCGGCGACAGCGTGCTGGCGATATTCGCCGATGCCGCGCGCAAATCGATGCGCGGCTCGGATTTGATGGGTCGGTTGGGCGGGGAGGAGTTCGGCGCGATCCTCGTCGACACCAGCCGCGACAAGGCGGCGGAAGTGGCGGAACGGATTCGCACAAGCTTCGCGCAGATGGCCCAAGAGGTGGATGGTCACCCGGTACGCGCCACGGTGAGCATCGGGTTGGTTCACTGCCTGGAGCGGACGATTGATGTCGGCGAGCTACTCACGCAGGCGGATCACGCCCTGTATTACGCCAAGGAACGGGGCCGCAACCGGGTTGAAATCGTCTCAAGCGGCAGCGGTCGTGCCGGGGCGCCTTCAAGAGCCTCGATAGCCGCGATCACCGCGAAAAGCGCGGCCTGATTTAGCAACATTTCGACTGGCAATTTTGCGTGCGTGACGCGCTGCCGCGCCCTATGCCGATTGACCGACGGCTCGGAATTAGTAGAGATAAGGACGAGTGGGCGACATGCCGTCACGGATTAGTGGGATTACAAACTAATTCAAGGATATAGGGAGGATAAGATGCGCGTATTAGGCTGGCTTGGAGCGGCCGCCCTGGCTTTCACGGTGGGTAGCGCCGCCCAGGCGGAGACCATCAAGATCGGCGTCGTGCTTCCGTTCAGCGGGGCAAATGCCGACCTGGGTCATCAGATCGACAAGGCCTTCGACCTTTACGTGAAGCTTCATGCGAAGGACATCGAGCCGCATAAAGTCGAGATCATCAAGCGCGACGAAGGCCCGCCGACCGGCGCGCAGGCCAAGACCGTCGCGACCGAGCTCGTCACCAACGACAAGGTGCAGATCCTGACCGGCTTCGTATTCTCGCCGTCCGCGATCGCGCTCGCGCCAGTGGTGACACAGGCGAAGGTGCCGATGATCATCGCCAATGCCGGCACGGCCTGGATCACCAATCTTTCGCCGTATATCGCGCGGCTTTCGTTCAGCATGTGGCACCACGCTTACCCAATGGGCGCCTATGCCTACGACAAGATCGGCTGCAAGACTGCGGCGCTGGCCTATACCGACTTCCCGCCGGGCAAGGATTCCACCGAAGCCTTCAAGACCGGTTTCGAAAAGGCCGGTGGGAAGGTCACCGAGTCCATCCCGATGGGCAGCCCGGTGCAGGTGCCAGATTTCACACCCTTCTTTCAGCGGATCAAGGACGCCAAGCCCGACTGCATGTATGTGTTCATCCCATCCGGCGCGCACGCAACTGGCGTTACGAAGTCCTATGGCGAGCTCGGCATGCGCAAGGGCGGCGTCAAACTGATCGGACCGATGGACCTGATCCCGGACAACAAGCTGCAAGATATGGGTGACGCCGCAGTCGGCACCATCGTGATGGGGAACTACGCGGTCGACCTCGACAATGCCGAGAACAAGGCTTTCAACAAGGCCTGGCACGAAGCCTACGGCAAAGACTCCTATCCGGACTTCATGTCGGCGGCCGGCTGGGACACCATGCACGCAATCTTCGATGCAATCAAAAAGCTCAACGGCAAGGTAACGGACGGGCAGCAGGTCATCGATGCGATGAAGGGTTGGACCGGCAATGGACCGCGCGGCAAGGTCTCGATC
>Ga0184635_10000032_pt1 | contig 23792 bp, 21 predicted proteins | sample PLM3_30_b2_FD_133147 | JGI IMG/M metagenome (GOLD analysis project Ga0184635, IMG submission 133147) | Groundwater sediment microbial communities from an aquifer in East River, Colorado, USA - PLM3_30_b2 | ecosystem: Environmental > Terrestrial > Soil > Riparian zone | place: USA: East River...
CTAACATTTGCATTTGTAGAAGAGTTAACACCTTCCAAACCACTACCTGTTCCTGTATTTGTTAACGACATCAGGTTTGCGGCATTACTTGCACTGGAAGAATATGGTAAAGTAAAGCTGCCACCAGACTCAGCTGCCGGCGCCCATTGTGTACCATTGAATTTTAATACTTGTCCATTTACGGGCGCAGTATTGCTAACTCCTATATTTTGAATTTTACTAACCAATGGATTTGGATATGATCCAGTCAAATCACCGCCTGCAGCTCCATTTGGAGGCAATGAAGTTGGAATAACACCCACAGCAAGTTTTGCACTTGTGACAGAAGCATCAACAATTTTTAAAGTTGTTACAGAGTTATCAGCCAGTTTGGTTGAAGTAACCGCTCCCGTAGTAATAGCCGGATTCGGATAAGAGCCCGTTAAATCACCGCCTGCTGGTCCAGTTGCACCACCCCCACTACCAGTATTATCAGTTCCGGGTATCCACGCTGTGCCATCAAATTTCAATACCTGCCCAGTCGTTGCACCTGTTGCAGTTACATTCACGCCTTGGATCTTATTTAAAGTTGGATTTGGATATGAACCATTCAAATCACCCCCAGCAGTTCCACTAGGAGGCAATGAAGTTGGAATAACACCCACAGCAAGCTTTGCGCTTGTAACAGATGCATCAACAATTTTTGAAGTTGTTACAGAGTTATCAGCAAGCTTGATTGAAGTAATTGCCGCACTATTAATTGTTGGATTCGGATAAGTGCCTGCAAGATCACCACCCGCAGGTCCTGTAGGAGCACCACCACCACCAAGAATTACATCAGGGCCAAGCTTTGCCATTGTTATTGATCCATCCGCAACCTTTACAGTTGTTACGGCATTATCTGCAAGTTTATTTGTTGTTACGGCGTCATCAGCAATTTTTGGAGTGATCACAGCACCATTTGCAATTTTTGGAATAGTTACAGAACCCGAGGCAAGATTTGGATTTGGATAAGTCCCATTGAGATCACCACCTGCCGGGCCCGTTGGATTGCTACCACCACCACTGCCAACATCATCAGTAGCAGGCACCCACTGTGTGCCATTAAATTTTAATACTTGTCCATTTGCAGGAGCAGTGTTGCTAACTGCGATATTCTGTATTCTATTAACCACAGGGTTTGGATAAGTACCATTCAGGTCACCACCAGCAGTTCCATTTGGAGGTAATGAAGTTGGAATAACACCAGGCGCAAGTTTTATACTAGTAACTGAAGCATCAACGATCTTCGAAGTTGTTACAGAATTATCAGCAAGTTTGGTTGTATTAATAGCTCCATTATTAATAATTGGATTTGGATAAATTCCATTCAGGTCACCACCAGCAGTTCCATTTGGAGGTAATGAAGTTGGAATAACACCAGGAGCAAGCTTTATACTTGTAACTGAGGCATCAACGATCTTCGAAGTTGTTACAGAATTATCAGCAAGTTTGGTTGAAGTGATCGCTCCGTTATTAATGGCAGGATTAGGATAAGAACCCGCAAGATCACCACCGGCAGGTCCGATAGGAGCACCGCCTCCACCAAGAATTACGTCAGGGCCAAGCTTTGCCATTGTTATTGATCCGTCAACAACTTTTGTAGTTGTTATTGCATTATCTGCAACTTTAGTATTTGTTACAGCTCCATCTGCAAGTTTAGCAGATGTAATGGCGCTGTTATTAATTGTTGGGTTAGGATAAGATCCTATGAGATCACCCCCAGCAGTTCCATTTGGAGGCAATGAACTTGGAATAACACCAACTGCAAGTTTTGCACTTGTAACAGAAGCATCAACAATTTTTAAAGTTGTTACAGAATTATTAGCAAGTTTGGTTGAAGTGATCGCTCCGTTATTAATGGCAGGATTAGGATAAGAACCCGCAAGATCACCGCCGGCAGGTCCGATAGGAGTACCGCCTCCACTAAGAATAACGTCCGGACCAAGCTTTGCCATTGTTATTGATCCATCAACAACTTTTGAAGTTGTTACGGCGTTGTCAGCCAATTTTCCATTAGTGATTGCTCCATTCTTAATAGTTGGATTAGGATAAACTCCGTTCAGATCACCACCAGCATTCCCATTTGGAGGTAATGAAGTTGGGATAACGCCAGCGGCAAGTTTTGCCCCGGTAACAGAAGCATCAATGATCTTCGAAGTTGTTATGGAATTATCCGCAAGTTTATTTGTAGTAATTACTCCATTATTAATAGTTGGGTTAGGATAAACTCCAATCAGATCACCTCCTGCATTTCCACTTGGAGGTAAAGAAGTTGGTATTACTCCACCAGCCAGCATTGATTGTGTAATAACGCCATTGGCTATCGATGGATTAGGGAATGTTCCGGTTAACACACCTCCCGCAGCACCACTTGGTAATCCTGTGGAAGAACGTCCTGCATATAACGCATATGGCACAGACAATAATTGTGCAGCGCCCATATTGATGAAATTGGAACCACCCTCAGGATCAATTTCCACTTGTATGAATTTCGCGGCACTGCTCCAATCAATTCCACTGATCGTTCCCGTGGTATTATCAGCACCAGTACTACCAATTGCAATATTAAACAGGCCAAAATTATTGGTGGCTATCGTCCTGGTTTCTTTATAAAGAATTGCCCCGGCATCACTCCCTTCGCGAATACTCAGGCGAACCATAATTTTTTTATTGGGTATAACATTCCCAACAGAATTACGGGCAACACCCTGGTAGTTGATCTGGTTAGGAACCTGGCCATTGGCTAAGAAGGAAGATATAATAGCTACAATTAGTAAAAGTTTTTTCATTGGAAGTGGATTTTGTTCGGAGAAAACTTGATCTATAGTTTATTTGATTTTTATGATTTTATAAATTCCTTTTTTTGCGACTGATCCCGGGTAAGGATCGAGATCAACATGAAGCATATATACTTCATTTGGTAATTGGCTTACCGGTATCCTTTTAATTAAACCAACACCATAATATGAATCTGCAACAGATAATATTTTTCTGCCGGAACCATCATAGAAGCTGAGTGTGATCCGACCCATCTGTTTTGTAAAAAAATTTATTTCAACATAGCTTGAAGCAGGGTTTGGAAAAACTTTGATCTCATCACGACCAAAAATATTATTCGTGTTATTAGTTGCAGGGTATTGAATGTAGGGTTGAATAAAACCATTTGTAATAACAAGAGAATTATTGGCGCTCTTCATTTCTCCTACGAGGGCCAGTTCACCAATACTCCATTCAAATTGATAATATCCAGATTGGAAAGATCCGCCGCCTGCATTAATAACAGAAGGGGCAATACTTTGAGCATTGCTACAATAGAAAAAGAAAAACACAACAACTATGGTAATTGTTTTCTTCATAGAAATGGACTTTATACATTATCGCTCAGATAAAATCAGTAAAGATTTAGCTTATAACGGATTAAAAATAGAAGTTAGTACTTTATATATAAAGGGGAAACCCGGTCATCCTGTTATAAGTGAGCGAGGATAGTATAAGTACTCTTCTATAAATACCTAATTATTAGAAGAATCAAAAGGTTATTAACTGTAGTCAATGTGACATTTACTATACAGCGAATAGGAAAAAAAGTGATTTCTCCAGTGACATCAGTAATTCCCGCAAAAACGATGATTTTATTTCAGTTCCTGCCTTTTTTTTATAATTGGTATCGAAAGAAGACAACACTTCAATTGGCATTTTACTTTTATAGTCTTCGATTTTTATCAATACTCAATAAGCTTTTTTACTGAGTCATGAATGCGGCATTCTGCCATAAAATTTTTTTCGAGTTCCAGGTTAAATGGGACTGGTGTATCCAAAGAAGCGCAACGCATAACCGGTCCATCTAAAATTGAAAAGCAATTTTCAGCGATCCATGCGGCGATCTCTCCCCCAATGCCGCCAATCAATGTGTCTTCGTGTAAGATCAAAACTCTTCCGGTTCGATGCACCGCTTCACGAATAGATAAGTAATCAAGAGGTGCCAGCGTTCTTAAATCTAAGATGTCAATAGAAATTTCAGGATGTTCAGCTGCATAATCTTCCGCCCAATGAACTCCTGCTCCATATGTAATAATTGAAATTTCATCACCTTCTCTTACATGCCTTGCCCTGCCAATTTCTATTTCATAATAATCTTCGGGAACTGGCCCACTGACTGAACGATACAATGCTTTATGCTCAAAATACATTACCGGGTTAGGATCATTGATAGCAGCGATCAATAAACCTTTGGCATCAATTGGAGTGGAAGGATAAACAACTTTTAATCCTGGCACTTTTGTAAACCAAGCTTCATTACTTTGACTATGAAACGGGCCTGCACCAACTCCACCGCCTGTTGGCATTCGAATAACAACATCGGCATTCTGTCCCCAGCGGTAATAGATCTTTGCAAGATTATTTACAATTTGATTAAAGCCTACGGTAACAAAATCGGCAAATTGCATCTCCATCATACTCTTAAAACCTTCGAGTGACAGGCCCAGTGCAGTACCAACAATTGCACTTTCGCATAGTGGCGTATTTCTTACTCTTTCTTTTCCAAATTCTTTTAAAAAACCTTCTGTTATTTTAAAGGCACCTCCATACTCAGCAATATCTTGTCCCATCAATACAAGATCGGGATGATGTTGCATGCTTTGTTTCAATCCTTCACTGATTGCATCGATCAAACGCAAGTCGTGAGTAGTGAGTGGTGAGTGGTGAGTGGGCTTCGAATTATCAACGATCCGGACTGCAGACTGTGGACCTTGGACTGTGGACTGAAATACATCTTCGAACTCTTCTTCGGTATCTGGCACAATAACACTTGTATTAAAACCGATCGCCAATTCACTTTCTATTTTTTCTTTAAATTCATTTTTTATTTGTTCGATGAGTGTTTCATTAGCAATACCGATTGACTTTATATACTCTTCATACTTTTTCACCGGGTCTTTCAACTCCCATATTTTAAATAATTCAGGGGGAACATATTTAGTGCCACTTGCTTCTTCATGTCCCCGCATACGGAACGTCATGCATTCAATTAAATAGGGCTTTTGATTTTTGATGCAATACTCTCTTACACCTTTGATCGTATCATAAACACCCAAAATATTATTTCCATCGATCATCACTCCTTCCATTCCATAACCTTTTGCTTTATCTACAAGACTAATGCAACGATATTGTTCATTTACAGGTGTACTTAAACCGTACCCATTATTTTCAATAATAAAAATTACAGGCAGATCCCAAACAGCGGCAACATTCAGCGCTTCATGAAAATCTCCTTCGCTTGTTCCGCCTTCACCGGTAAATGCTAATGATACTTTATTCTCTTTTCTAAGTTTATGTGCTAATGCCACACCGTCTGCAATTGCTAACTGCGGCCCGAGATGTGAGATCATGCCACAGATATGATGCGCTGCATTTCCAAAATGAAAACTTCGTTCTCTTCCTTTACTGTACCCTTCTTTGGCTCCCTGCCATTGCATAAATAATTTATGCAGCGGCATATTCCGTGTAGTAAAAACGCCGAGGTTGCGATGAAGCGGCATGATCCATTCATCCTCTTTTAATGCCAGTGTTGCTCCTACTGCAATGGCTTCCTGCCCGATGCCGCTAAACCATTTTGAAATTTTTCCCTGGCGTAATAATACCAGCATTTTTTCTTCGATCATTCGTGGCCAAAGCAATGAACGATAAAAGTTTATAAGTTGTTCGCCGGACAGATCCTTGCGGTCGAAAGTCATGTTGCAAACCTATAAAATAAAGAGGTAAGGATTCTTAAAAATGTTAAAACACGGATAAAATAATAAACGTCTTTATGCAAACGAAAAATTCTTTGCATCTTATAGAAAACTTTTTTGCCATGAACCTGCTTTTTAAACCAGCCATTGCCTTTTTTTCTTCTTATCTAGTCCTTGGTTTTTCTACTCCTTCAAATCATCAAACGGGAATTGAAACGCCTGAAAAAATAAAGAGCAGCCCAAAGATCCAGGCTGCTATTTTGCTTGATGTAAGTAATAGCATGGATGGACTTATTGAACAGGCAAAGGCCCAATTATGGACAATGGTGAATGTAATGGGCAAAGCAAAGTGTAATGGTGAAACGCCGCAAATTGAAATAGCGCTTTATGAATACGGGAGAGATAATAATGATCTGCGGAAAGGATATGTAAAAAAAATAACTCCTTTTACTTCAGACCTTGATGATCTTTCACAAAAACTATTTCAGCTTACTACAAATGGCGGCGAGGAATATTGTGGCTATGTAATTCATACTTCATTAAATGAGTTGAATTGGGATACAGCATCATCCAACTACAAAGTGATTTTCATATCCGGGAATGAAGATTTTTTGCAGGGAAACATTTCATACACGCTGGCCTGCACAGAAGCAAAAAAGAAAGGTGTGATCGTAAATACTATTTATTGTGGTGACAGGCTACAGGGAATAAAAGAACATTGGAATCTTTTGGGGGAATGTGGTAACGGAAGTTTTACAAATATTAATTCAGATGCAAAACCGGAGGATATACCAACACCTTACGATAGTACTTTGATAACATTGAATTACAAATTGAATGGGACTTATATTTATTATGGTGCCGACGGAAGAGGAAAAAAACAATTGCAAGGTTCTATGGATGTCGCTAATTCCTCAGTTAATTCTTACGTGGGAGTAAACAGGGCTGTATCAAAGGCCTCTTCAAAGACTTACAATAATAGTGGTTGGGATCTTGTTGATGCAAAAGAAGCTGATACAAAAGCATTAGATAAAATAGATTATAAAACATTGCCGGATAGTTTGCAAAAGAAAAATAAAGCAGAGCTCGAAGCGATCATTGATCAAAAGAGCACGGAAAGAGCCGGCATCCAAAAAGAGATATTGGATATAAATAAGAAACGAGAAGAATTTATCGCCGAAGAAAAAATTAAAAAGGCCAAAGCCGGTAATAATTCGCAAACATTGGAGAGTGAAGTAGAGAGAATTATTCGTCAACAAGCAACAAGATTTAATATGAAGATCGAGTAAATACTCCCTGGTCAGTTTATAAAAATTTCAGGGATTATCTATATTATTTTGTTAAAGCCACAATAAGACAAACTTTCACAAAAGTTGGTAGCGTTATCGGGTTATCACCACAAAAATATATTTCTATGAACCGGCTGCCAGGCTTCTCCGCTACAGTGTTATCTGTATTTATTTTTTCATTTGTTGCTGATTCACCAGTTATCGATAACAAACAAAGAACTGAAAAATTTGCTCCTAAAATACAAGCGGCTATCCTGTTGGATGTTAGCAATAGCATGGATGGCTTGATTGGCCAGGCAAAAAACCAATTGTGGAATATGGTAAGTGTATTATCCAAAGTAACATGCAACGGAACCATTCCTTCTATAGAAATTGCTTTATATGAATATGGCAGGACAAATAACGATCAGAAAGAGGGATTTGTAAAACAAATCAGCCCATTTACAAGTGACCTTGATTTGTTATTCAGGGAATTAATAAACCTGACTACCAATGGTGGAGACGAATACTGTGGCCATGTTATATACAATTCACTTACTCAATTAAGCTGGGATAGTGTAGGAAATAGTTATAAAGTAATTTTTATTTCGGGTAATGAAAATTTTTTACAGGGAGATGTTTCTTTCACCAGGGCCTGCGAAGAAGCAAGAAAAAAAGGGGTGATTGTAAATACCATTTATTGTGGGAACAAAAACCAGGGAATAAAAGAAAATTGGAACCTCGGGGCTGAATGTGGGAAGGGCAGTTTTACCAATATAGATCAAAATGCTCCGGAACTTTCAATTCCCACTCCTTACGACACCAGTATAATCACATTGAAAGAAAAACTAAATGAAACTTATATTGCTTATGGCTTCGGAGGTAAGAAATATTATAACTCTATGCTTCAGATGGATACAATGGCTGTTTATAATCTTAATGATCCGACAAAGATCTCTCAATTCGTTGTTGTTAAGTCAAACAAAAATCTCAATAATAATTCTGAGTGGGACCTTGTTGATGCATTGGAAAAAAATGCCGGGATCATAGATACGCTTAATATGAATAATCTTGACGACAGTTTAAAAACGAAAAGCAGAAAGGAATTGAAAAAAATTGTTGAGGCATCTGCCGCTGAAAGAAAACATATTCAGAACCAAATTGCAGATCTATCGATAAATCAGGAAAATTTTATTAAAGCTGAAAAAGCAAAATTAAAGACAAAGGAGCCCCAGACCTTGGAATCTGAAATTGAGAGAATTATCCGTGAGCAGGTAAAACGTGTAAATATGAAGATCGAATAATAAAATGATCAAGCCCGCCGCCGATCCTCTTTCTCTTTTTTATCAATTGCAGAAGTAATAACTGATAAAATAATACTGAATAATAAAGCCCACCAGAAACTGTCTATCGTAAAACCATCGACAAATTTGCTGGCCAGCATAATAATAAGTGTATTGACAACAAATAAAAAAAGTCCAAGAGTTATAAATGTGACCGGGAGTGTGACTAAGATCAAAATTGGCCGAACAAACATATTTAAAAGTGCCAGTACAATTGCAAATACAAAAGCTGTCCAGAAATCAGTAACATGTACTCCGCCCAATAAATGAGCCAGCCCAAAGGAGACGGCCGCAACAACCAAAACACGAATAAGAAAATTCATGTGATAAGAATTTAAGGGAAGTTATACTACCACCAACTCATAAAACTCCTCAGGATTTAAATACTTTTTTGCTAACTGCTGTAACTCTTCCGGCGAAACAGTCCTGATGGTATTGATAGCGTTATAAAAATAATTTCCATCAAGCTCATTCAAAACATAATTCTTCCACCGAGCAATGATATGAAAAGGTCCATCCAGGTCGCCAAGAATACTACCCATCATATAATTTCTGACTAACTGCATTTCATCTTCACCTACCGGCTCATCCTGCAATCGTTTCATTTCTTTATATACCTCTGTTATGGCGGCTTCGCAAACATCTTTTCCTGCTTCGGTACTAACCAGCCATCCAGCTTGTTGAATATGATCCTGGAGAAAACTATGAATTCCATAAGTATAACCTTTGTCTTCCCTGATGTTTGACATTAGTCGTGAACCAAAGTAGCCGCCAAAAATATTATTCAGTACCATCACTTTCAGAAAATCCGGGTGATGACGATTGGGAAATTCTCTTCCAATGCGGATAGAACCCTGCACACCATTTTCATCATTGATTATTCTGAATTTCTCACCCGGTTTTTTTGTTGATGAAATTTGATGAAGAGGTTTTTGAAAATTATTTCCAAACGGAAGGTTTCCAAAATGTTTATTTAATAATTCAAAAAGCCCTGCAGGAAGTTTACCTGCGGTAAAGATGACACAATTACCATGCTTGTAATATTTATTATAAAAGGCGATCAATTCTTCCCTGTTCAACGCATCATATTCTGCATGACTGCTGTATTTTCCGTAAGGGTGTTTTTCACCATATATATAAGAGTCGATCAGCCTGCTGGCAACAAACTCACTTTTTTTCAAACTGACGCTTAATCGTTGCTTCTGGTTTTGCTTAAAAATAGCGAGCTCTTCTTCGGGAAAAATAGAATCAGTAATTAATTCTTCCACCACCGGCAAAAGCTCCCCGATATGTTTATTCAGACAATGAAGTGTAAGTGTTGAAGTTTCATTATAGCAGGCACGATTCAGAAATGAACCATAATATTCAAAATGCTCATTGATCTGGAATGCTTTCTTCTTTGATGTGCCATTTTTCAAAAGAAAATTAGTAGCGGCCGCAACAATATTTTTTTCTTCAAAACTATTGCCGGCAAAAAAAATGATCTCTACACTCATCACTTCTTCTGCGCCGGCATTGATCGCATACACAGGGACCCCATTATCCAGTGTAAATTTTTCGTAAGGTTTTAGCTCAAGATGAAAATTAACTGCATCAATGATCGGGGGCGCAATTTTTCTATCAATAGTAAGTAATTCCATTTATCAATTCTTTGAATAATAATAAAGCGTATTGCTGTTCTCCGGTCTGAAGATGATCCGACTTTCATTCAAGATATCTTCTTCAGTAACTACATTATACTTTTCCAATTCATGATTCATTTGCTCTGCATCACCCAACAACTCATAAAATGCAAGACTTTTTGCCCTGTTCGTAAGGCTCATATCCTCAAAGGCGATCAGGCTCTCTACTTTGTTTTTTACTTTTTGCAATTCAGCAGGTGTCACTTTTTCTGTTCTTATTTTTTCCAACTCGGCTTCTACGGCTTTTTCGGCATCTTCCATCTTTATACCTTTAACCAACTTGCCTTCTATCACCAGGATGCCCGCATCCAAAGTGCCGGTATGATGACATTCAAGGGCGCTGAATAATTTTTTTTCTTTTACTAATGATTGAAATAATCTTGATGAACCACCACCGCTTAAAACTTCCGTGATCAGGTCGGCGATATAATATCTTTTATCATTCCGTGGATAAATATGCCAGCATTTATAGAATGCATCTAACGGCACTTCCGCGGTTACCTCCAATTTTCTTGCTTCGTTTTGTAACGGCTCCTGTGGCAGAGTTCTAATATAATTCTCTCCTGCCGGAATATCGCCAAACCATTTTTCGGTAAGCTCTTTTACTTTTTCAACAGTTACGTTCCCGGCCAATACAAGTATGGCATTATTAGGACGATAATGTTTAAAGAAAAAATTCTTTACATCTTCCAGCTTTGCATTTTCAATATGAGAAAGTTCTTTGCCGATCGTCATCCACCTGTACGGATGAACTTTATAAGTAAGGTCCAGCATCTTATGCCAAACATCGCCATAGGGCTTGTTGAGATAATGTTCTTTGAATTCTTCACAAACAACTTTGCGCTGCACATCCAGGCTCTTTTCACTAAATGCCAATGATAGCATACGATCACTTTCTAACCAAAATGCTGTTTCCAGGTTCTCGGCTGGCAATTCTATGTGATAATTAGTAATGTCATTTGAAGTAAACGCATTGTTATCGCCACCGGCCATTTGCAAAGGAGTATCATAGGTTGGAATATTGATACTGCCGCCGAACATCAGGTGCTCAAATAAATGAGCGAACCCGGTTCTTTCAGGGTCTTCATCTCTTGCCCCCACATCATACATAATATTCATGACAGCCATCGGGGTAGAAGTATCCTGGTGAACGATCACCCTCAAGCCGTTTGTCAACACAAATTTTTCAAATCGTATCATAGTAAATTCTAATAATAAAAAGTTTGTAAAAATAGGCCAACTGAGAGGGAATTCTAAAGTAGGTCCCTTATTTTTTCGAAAGTATGCTCTTTATCTTAAAATTAAATTCCATCAATTGACCATCACGACTTATGATGATTTTAATTTTTTCACCCGCCACCTGCAGTGCCGATTTGAATTGCTGTAAGTTTTGCCCAAGTAAATTATTGATGCCGATCACCACATCGCCTTCTTTAAGTCCCGCCGAAGCGGCTGGCGAACCGTCAGCAACATCGCCCAATATTATCTGGCCATCTATATTGTATAACTCGATACCGGAATAGGCATAATCAAAACTTTCAAGATATTTAGAATTTGGCAAGAAATAAAACTCACGTTTCGCATAATTCAGAATAAGATTGAACCGTCGCAATATATCATTGCCTATAATACCACTTAGGTAAGGATATGATGTAATATTATAGGTATCATCAAACACAAATACGGGTATGTTCCTGAAGCGATAAGGGCCCATGCGTAATTCTTTGATCACCGTCAAATGCATATCTACCTTGCCTCCTACACCTTCTGCTTCTTTTGCATACAACACTCTTTTTTTATCCAAAAAATTACTGTCTTCAATAAAATCTTTATTCAGCATCATACAGAGACCGGCGCCAATATCAAATAAGAAACGTGAGTTGGTGGCTACAGCATCTCTTATTCTTGCATTTTGTACCGGTAGGGTACGTAAAATAGGTTCATACAACCAGCCGCCACGGGGATATTTCATTCGCCCATTTGTAAAAATGGAAATTCTTAAACTATCGTAATTTATATTGAAAATATAGCGGCTCAATAAAGAATACCCAATGATGCCATCTATCTTTTCACCATAGACCTGTGTGAGGATCTCATAATTGTTTATGTGAAAATTCAGGCTGTCGACAGTAAGTCCTGGGAGCCTGAGCTTTTGATTATATATAAAGCTCACCTTTCGAATGCCTGCAATGCCAAGGATCGTCATATCTGAAGGAGTGGGAGTGATCTTAAAATAATCTACCGTAGTCGAATCAAGTGAAATGCCACCACTGCCTGTATCTAAAATAAAATTGAGTGTATCGGGATAGTTCGCAAACCGGGCATTGAGTATAATAACACCACCTGAAAGTTGTTTAAAACGAAAAGACGTTAAAAGTTTTGCAGGAGATTCAACGAATTGCTCCTGCGCTTTCGCGGAAATAGAGAGAGCTAAAAAAAAGCAAAACAATATTTGTGTTACCAGCTTTCGCATTACTATTTGGCAATCGTTGCAAGTTTACCCTGGCACTGAGCGAAGCGAAGTGGAAGGGCCTGATCTTTTAGATAATTATCCAGCAAATAGACGAATACTTTCTCTTATTTGCTGCATCAGCACAACAAGTTATTATAATATTGCTATAAATAATTACGGGTGGCAAATAAAGTGAATGATTTACTCTTCTTTACCTTTGCGCTTCTATTATGCAACTACCTGATCTATACCAGAAAGCCTCCCGGTTTGAATTCTTATCAAAAGAAGAAGGAGTTTTTCTATTTGAAAATGCGCCGCTTACAGAACTAATGTTTTTGGCCGACGAACTCAGGAAGAAACAAGTGCCGCATGGAAAAGTTACCTGGCAGATCGATCGCAATGTAAATACGACCAATGTCTGTATTGCCAATTGTAAGTTTTGCAATTTCTATCGCATACCGGGTCACCCCGAAGCATACATTACCGATATGCCTACTTACCGCAAGAAGATAGAAGAGACAATTCGCTGGGGCGGTGATCAGTTGTTGTTACAGGGCGGTCATCATCCTGAATTAGGATTGGATTTTTATGTAAATACTTTCAGCCAGATCAAAAAAGAATTTCCAACCATCAAACTTCATACACTCGGTCCGCCAGAAGTAGCACATATCACCAAACTTGAAAAAAGCAATCATCGTGATGTGTTGATCGCATTGAAGGAAGCGGGTATGGATTCATTGCCCGGCGCCGGTGCGGAAATATTAATTGATAGAGTAAGAAGATTAATAAGCAAAGGAAAATGCGGCGCACAGGAATGGCTCGACATCATGCATGAAGCACACAAGCTTAACATCACTACTTCGGCTACCATGATGTTTGGTCATGTAGAAACTATTGAAGAGCGATTTGAGCATTTAATTAAGATAAGAGAAGTGCAAAGCCGCAAACCGGAGCATGCAAAAGGCTTTCTTGCTTTTATTCCATGGACATTCCAGGATGTGGATACCTTACTCGCAAAGATCCGCGGAGTGCATAACCTTACAACACCTGATGAATACATCCGTATGATCGCTATCAGCCGTATCATGTTACCCAACATTAAAAACATACAGGCAAGCTGGTTGACTGTTGGTAAACAAGTTGCTCAACTTTGCTTGCATGCCGGCGCTAATGATTTCGGAAGCATCATGCTGGAAGAAAATGTAGTGAGTGCTGCCGGCGCCCCTCATCGGTTTACTTATAAAAGTATTCAGCAAGCAATACGTGAAGCAGGCTTTGAACCGCAACTTCGCAACCAGCAATATGAATGGAGAGAATTGCCACAGGCAATAGAAGAGCAGGTGATTGATTATTGAAAACTTATAGTAAGTGTCAAACAAAAATGAATTCTGGATCTCTGATACTGATAAAGAATGGGTTCATGGCAGCTTTAGCTGGTTGATAGAAGCATATGGTTATCCCTCCAAAAATGTAAAAACAAAACTATTTACTGAGGAATTTTTCCCGGCTACCTTTTCCAGCAAAAAGGTCGATGTAAATACACTCATCACTGATCTCTGCAAACTGTTAGACCTTAATGAAAAAAAGTTTACTTATGAATTGGTAGATGATGCAAGAGACATTGACGGCATGCCATATGAAATACACGGTCATCCGTTCGAATGCGAAATGGAAATTAACCTGGTATCGGATGAAGATCATTACCACTTGCTGCTTGCAAAAACCTTGTTGAAATATCCCGGCCGTTTATTATTGAACCTGATAATTGAGACTGTCAAAGCTCGTCAATATGAGAATAGAGTATCATTTGAAGAGGTTGCTGAGCCAGATCTACTGATGTATCATGTTGGTATCTATTTAGGCTTTGGGTTTCTTTTGTTTCAAAATTTAGTAGAGCAGGGCAAATCATCAGATGGAATTTTTTGGGAAACGAAATGGAGCTATGTTTCCATTATTCCTGTACAGGTAATGGCTTATTCACTGGCACTATTTTATAATTTGATGGAAGAAAATGACCCGGTATGGAGAAAAGATCTCAAAGGTGATCTGCAAAAGAACTACGATAGAGCAATTGAATATATTAAGCAGGCTGGCAACCCTCTTTTTGATAAGCAGGAACTGGCGGCGCGAACTTTATATAATGAAGGCGACCGTTATTACTTACAGAACGACTTCGTTAGCTCAATATCAGCTTTTCAAAAAGCTTTATTTGTAACAAAGGATGTCTACTTAAAAATGGATATTAATAATTCTATTGGGTATAGTTATTTAAGGATGGAAGAATACGCTAAGAGTATCCCATATTTTCAGAAGGCATTAGAGATAAATCCTGGTTATGGATATGCAAACGACAATCTCGGTTTTGCATTTATTATGAGCGGCGATCTTGAAAGTGGCAAATTTTATCTTCATACAGCATTGAAAACCGAAAGTAATGATGCTGGCTATTCGTACAGAAATTTTGCATTGTATCATCAAAAACGAAAAGAGTATGAGCAGGCTGAAGAATATTTTCAAAAGGCATTTAATAATATAATTATACCGATAGACCTGCTCGAATATTTTTATGCCCGTTTTTTAGTTGAGATCGGGGAAAATGAAAAGGGAATGGACCATCTTAGAAAAGCTGTTGAAAAAGGAGAGCCAGAGGCTATTAAATTAATGGATAGTTTAAGATAAAAGGCAAAGCGAATAATTGGCCAATGACTGCAATAAATATTTTAATATTTGTCGTTTCTTTTTGGATCGTCGCTTTGGCGGTTATTTATTTTTTAGTAAAATATTATAATAAAAAAAATTTAGTAGCAATAGAAGGGTTTGTTTCACATTCTTCTGAATTTAAACCGGTCTTACTTCAAAATATAAAATTGCGGTATTGGACAACAAATGGTGCAAGAACAGGGATCTCGCCAAACAATAATTGTGATATATATTTATTTGACACCTTTCTGGCGATCGTTCGGAGGCAGAATTTTATTTTTAAAGTTTTCTTTGCCCCGGTTCTGATCACTTCCGACATCACAAGTACAAAAAGTATTTTCAGCTACCTTACTGTTTATAAACCTGACCGGGTCGTTTTCAATGAGGTCATGAAGGGCCAAATAGACATTAAAATAAAAGACCCGATCTACCGGCATTACAAAATTGATATTACATTTAAGGAACTAACAAGTGAACAATTAGCTCAGTTTGTTAAAATAAAAAATTGGTGTTAAGGGCTTGATTCAAAAAATAAACATATGACCAACGCTAAGTTTCATAGATTCATTCTCTTCTTTATTCTCACCTTTTATCTAAAAGAAAGTTATTGCCAACAGGTTTATTTTCCCGACTCAACCTGGCAAATTAAGAAGCCGTCAGAATTTAAAATGAATGCGCAGTTGCTTGACAGCGCTGTAAGCTTTGCAATACATAATGAAACAAAAACTGATCGTGATCTGCGCATTGCTAATTTGAAAGCTTATGCCAATGAACCGAATTATAGAATTGCTGGCCCAATGAGAGAAAGGGGAAAGCCTGCTGGTATCATTTTAAAAAACGGTTATATCGTTGCACAATGGGGTGATGTGAAAAGAGTGGATATGACCTTCAGTGTTTCAAAAAGTTTTTTATCAACCGTCGCCGGGCTTGCTGCAGATGATCATTTAATAAAAAATATTGATGACCGTGTTAATGAATATGTATGGGATGGAAAATTTGAAAGCGACCATAATTCAAAAATTACCTGGCGGCATCTATTAACGCAATCATCTGATTGGTCAGGTTGTTTATTTGATGTTTGCGATTGGGCCGATCGTCCGCCAAGGCAGGGAACTATTGATGACTGGAAGAATAGAAAATTACTTGAGCCCGGATCAAATTTTGAATACAATGATGTTCGGGTGAATCTATTAGCCTATTCATTATTAGAAGTGATGAGAAAACCTTTGCCGGTCGTATTGCGTGAAAGAATAATGGAGCCGATCGGTGCATCAACAACATGGAGATGGTATGGCTATGATAATTCATTTGTAAATATTGATGGGCAAATGATCGAATCAGTAAGTGGCGGTGGGCATTTTGGCGGTGGCATTTTTATTAATACACTTGACCAGGCAAGATTTGGTTTATTATTTTTGAGAAAGGGTAAATGGAAAAGCAAACAACTGATCTCTGAACAATGGGTGAATTCGGTTGGCCAACCCTCAGCTGCAAATAAAAATTATGGTTTGATGTGGTGGACGAATGAAGAGAATCAATTGGGAAATATTTCAAAGAAAATTTATTACGCCAATGGTTTCGGTGGCAATTTCATAGTTGTAGATAATGAACATGATCTTGTAATGGTTATAAGATGGCTGGAGCCGAATAAGCTCGGAGAGTTTGTTCGTTTAGTGATCAACGCAACTGAAAACAAATAATAAAGCCATGAGTACAGAGTTTGTAAAAATCATCCCGGTTCTTGAATCTGCTGATATCGAAAGAGATGTTAAATGGTACAAAGTGAAAACAGGTTTTGAGCTTTCTTTTTTACATGAAAAGATGTATGCAGGTCTTTACAGGAATGACCTTGAAATACATCTTCAATGGCATGCCGGTACAAATGATGATCCGATGAATGGAGGAGCCGTTATTCGAATTGATGTAAAAAATATCAAACCTCTTTTTGAAGAATTCAAACAGCGGGGAACAGTTAAAGAGAAAGATCTTAAAGAAAATACACCCTGGAAAACCAATGAGTTTGCTTTTCGCGATCTGAATTCAAATGCTATCTTTATTTCTGAGGATATAGAATAAAAAAACAAATGAAAAAATTATCATGGCTTCGTAAAGCAGGTATTGCAGAGGGAATTTCTTTTCTGGTATTATTATGTATTGCTATGCCATTAAAATATTTGCTGCATCAGCCAATGGCGGTAAAAATTTTTGGCTGGATACATGGGATCTTATTTGTTGCTTTTCTTTTTCTGGCATGGGAGGTAAGAACAGACCGGAATAAATCATTGAAATGGTTTGCCACTGCATTTCTTGCAGCCATCATTCCAACAGGAACTTTTTTCTTTGATAAGAAGTTAAAGGAAGAAGAGAAGATCAGTTAGTCCCGAGCTGGTTAGCTTTAAAGACCCTTAAAAAATTTTCTCCTAAAATTTTACGAATATCTTTTTTACTATAGCCCCTATCAAGTAAAGCTTTAGTGATAAGAGGAAAATCCTGCACGCCATTTAATTCTTTTGGTGCTGCTTCAATACCGTCAAAGTCAGAACCGAGCCCAACGAAATCCACACCAACAAGTCTTACAATGTAATCAAGATGATCGAGCAACAATGAAAGAGGCGGACGGATAGCATTTGTTTCCTCTTTATATTTTTCCATCGTCATTATTCCTGCATAATCAGGTTGGGTGCCATGAGCAACCAATGAATCGATCTCAGGTTTATGTTTTGCGAGTAATTGCGCTGCTTTTTTTTCATAAGTGCTGTCAAGAAACCCCGCATAAAAATTAAGATGAATAACGCCACCGTTTTTGGCGATCGCTTTTATCTGGTCATTTTTTAAATTTCTCCGATGATGACAAAAGGTCCATACACAACTATGCGAAGCAATGATCGGTTTTTTTGTAAGCTTTATAACATCCCAAAAAGTTTGTTCGCCATTATGACTTATATCGATCAGCATTCCCAGCTCATTCATTCTTTGAACGATCTTTTTACCCAGGTCAGTAAGTCCTTTATGAGCCAACGAATCACCTTTTGTAGTTTCATCGGCAGCAGAAGTTGCCCAACTTGTACTATTGTTCCATGTAAGTGTCATGTATCGTACACCACGTACATATAACGCATCAAGGTTTTCAATTTTATCTTCGATCATGTGGCCACCTTCAACACCGATCATCGCTGCCAACCTTTTGTCTTTGATCGCTTGTTTTAACTCTGCCGGTGTTCTTACAATTGTCATCCGGTTAGGAGCTCTGTTTGCCCATTCATATACTGAATCGATCTCACGATTGGCAAATGCATAAGGTTGTTGTTGCTCAGGTCCGCAAAAAATGGAGAATATCTGTACATCAACTCCTCCTGATCGCAAGCGTCCAAGATCAGTATGTGTTTTTCCCAACAGATCAGCATCAAGACTTACTTTTTTTTCGATGGAAGCACTTGGAAAATCATTATGCGTATCTACAAGCACTGCTTTATCATGGATCTTTTTATATTTCTGGCTGAAAATACAGGTGGTCACTAGCAGCATCAGTGGAAGAAGGATATAGCGGGGATACATTTAAAAATATTTTACGGGCAAAAGGTAGATAAACTAATTTTATAGAACAAAAATTATGCTTCGCATTAAACATATTATTGAAGAAGGTAAAGAGCTTGATGTCATCCGCGATCTTTTTCGTGAATATGAAAAGGAACTGGATGAAGATATTTGTTTCCAGAGTTTTGATGAAGAATTAAAAAACCCTTTAAAGAAATACGGACCACCATCAGGAGACCTGATACTGGCATATTGGGAAGATGAGATCGCAGGCTGTATTGCATTAACAAAAATGAAAGATGCAGAAGCCTGTGAAATGAAACGGCTTTATGTAAAACCATCTTTCAGAAAAAATAAAATTGGCAGACTGCTGGTTGAAGACCTTTTGAGTTCCGCAAAAGAAAAGAACTATAAGAAAATGCGGCTGGATACTTTTTTGAAACTCCAGGCGGCTGTTTATTTATACCAGCAATTCGGATTTGAAAATATTTCAGCTTACTATGATAATCCACTCCCTGGCGTTGTGTATATGGAAAAACAATTGTGATTCTGCCCGTGTTCAAATTATTTATGAAGGAATGAACTCACCTGGATCGAAAATTCTTTTGTTCGGCTTGCACTACCATGATCGCCGGGAGTTATACGGTAAACAGGATTTTTAAACAGATCTGCTAATTCTTTTGCTGAACCATTATCAGAATCTTTATCTCCGTAAATGATCAATACGGGTTGTTTAATTTTTCTTAACGCCTCTTTACTTGTTGATGGTTGTGCTTTTTGCAAATAGGCCAATGCCTGCTGATCGAGTCCCTGTTTTTTTACATTCTCTACCATAGCGGCAAGCTCCGGTACTGGTTCGCCGCTCAATGCTTTGTAAAACATAATTCGTCGCGGCCATTCGGGGTTTGTAAATTCGGCACCCATTCCTCCCATCACTCCTTTCTTGATCCTTTTATCTAATACTAATAACCTTGAAACAATGATCGAGCCTCGTGAATATCCAACAGCACTATATTTTTTTATCTTAAGCTTCTTCATCAACGCCATGATATCTTTTGCTTCGGCGTCATTTTCATAAGCTTCGGGTGTATGTGGTTTATCAGAAAATCCATTTCCTCTTTGATCAAGAATAATTACTTTATAACCTTCTTCAAGCAGGTTTTTATATAATTCCGTTCTTTTCCAGGATTGACCGTTCACGATAAATCCATGAACAAGCACAACTGCATCGCCGGTTCCTCTTACTTCATAATAAATTTTTGTGCTGTCAAATGATGTGAAAAATTTTCCCGTATCTGCAACGGCAGTATTGTTCGGTTTTTCATTTTGCGAAAAAGCAAATGATACGAAAGAGGTATAAAAACAAAAAAATAATAAACGTGGATATGAATGCATGATGAAAAAAGTTTAATCGTGACTGCCTTTATCTCCAATGAACCAATGTTCCTTGTTTTTGAACAGTACATTAAAAGTAGTAAGCGAACCATAACAGCGGGTAATATATTGCTGCAAACCAACTTTATCCTCATCACTCAATTTTTTATTGCTGTTGATATTTTGCTCCAGCACACGAAGCCTGTCCCGCAGCATCACAACCTTATGAAAGAAATCTTCAATTGGAATTTCTTTTGGCTTCAAACTTTTATCGGCGGGCTGCAATAACATCACCCCATGCTGCCAGCGATCACCAAGAGGAACATTTTCGTTAAGTCCTCCCCATAATCTTAAGATCTTTAATAAGGACTTTTCAATATCAGAATGAGTTTCTATTTCTTCCGTTACATTTTCGGGAATGATCTCATCCAGCTTAGGATCTGTTTTATCAATTTCTTTTATGCCATGATTGATAAAAGAAATAAGATAAGTGGCATAGCGTATACCCACGATCACACCGGGGCCATATTGGGTGTGTTGTAATCTTGTGCCAATACCGAGTTTTGTTTGTTCCATAACTTAAAGTTTATCGGTTCAATAGTTTACATGTTTAATAAAATTATATTTCACTTCAGCGCCTGGTATATCAAAGGTTTTATTCTATCTCCATAATCCCAATGATCAGTTGGCCAGATATTGCGCATAAACACAACTACCATTTTATTTTTAGGATCGGTCCAATAATGCGAAGCAAACATTCCATCCCAGCCGTAAGAACCTGCTGGTATCATCAATGTTCTTTCTGCATACTCAGTAAGAATTCCAAAACCCAAACCAAAACGACGGGTCTTATTTGTGTCACTCCACATTAAACGATCGCCGATCTGGTTAGATGTCATGATCTGGATTGTTCCGGGAGATAAAATTCTTTTCCCGTTCAGTTCACCACCATTCAAAAGCATTTGACCAAACAATGCATAATCATAAGCGGTTGATGCAAGTCCCGCACCACCGGAGAAATAAGTCCCATTAGGGGTTTTTGGAAAATCTCTGGAGAAAGTTCCGTTCAAACTTATCAGTGAATCTTGTATTTGCAGTTTAGTTTGACTGCCCTGCTGTGTATATAATGCAACCAACCTTGCTTGTTTTTCTTTTGGTAAAAAGAAATAAGTGTCTTTCATACCAAGCGGCTCAAATATTTTTTGCTGTAAATATTTATCAAGCGGCATCCCGCTGATCACTTCAATTAAATAACCAAGCACATCCGTATTTAATCCATAATAAAACTCTTCTCCCGGCTGGACCATCAAGGGAAGTTTCGCCAGTCTCGGTATTACATCTTTCAATGTTGAATAAGGAGTACCAATGCCTCCATTAATTTTATTTTTATAATAGATCGCATTAGCGGTGCCTGAACCTATTTGTGCATAGCCAATTCCCGAAGTATGAGATAAAATATCCCGCATGGTGATCTCTCTTTTTGCGGGCACAGTTGTATAATTTGTATCAGCCGCGTTGTATTTATCAAGTACGACAGGATTTTTAAATTCAGGGATAAATTTTGAGATAGGATCAGTAAGCAAAAATTTTCCATCTTCAAATAACATCATGGCGGCTACACTGATGATCGGTTTGGTCATAGAAGCAATTCGAAAAATGTTATCTTTTTTCATTGGAATGTTCTGCTGTTTATTCGCAAATCCAAATGATTTATAGTAAACAATTTTTCCATTACGAAGAATGATCACTGTAGCGCCATTCAGTTGTTCTTCTTTTATCCACTGGTTAATATTAGCATCAATTTGTTTTAGCCTTTCGAATGATAAACCTTCTGTTTCGGGATTGGCTGATCGAAGAACAATTTGAGAAAATGAATTAATAATAAAAGAGAACAGGAAAACAACGGATAAGATAACAGGCTTCATGCTCTTTATTTTAATTGCTTGGGTTGGTAATTTTTTTCTTCATAGGATTAAAGATAAGACGCATAATAAAAGGAATAAGCATCGGTATGAAGAATGCGATCGTTGGATAATATAAATAAACAAATGAGAAGAGGACAAATATGGTAGGTACCGTTAATGCTCTTAATGAAAAATATTTTGCTAATGCCGGTGTCAGGTTTTCGGTTAAATTATTTTTCTGATTGCTTAAGTATCTCCACATTAAAAAATTTGCAAGACCGAGCAAAGCAATATTGGCTGTATAAAAAATAACCGGCGTTACCACACCTCTTAAAACAAATTCGCTATAAAAGCCGGTGCTGAATGGCATTAATGCAATAGCGAACAAAAACAAAATATTCAGCCAGATGAGCCGGTCAGTGAAATTGATAACGAAGCTGAACATCCTGTGATGAACGATCCAGTATTGACCGATCAATAAAAAACTGACGAGAAAACCAACAAATTTTGGAATCAGCTCTGCAAGTTTATGTAAAACGGCATTCTCAGTTACTGGTTTTTCGTGTATTTCGGGGATCTTTATTTCAATAACTAATAAAGTAATAGCGATCGCAAACACAGCATCACTAAAAAGGATAAGTCGTTCAAGCTGGAATTCTTTCTTCAGCTCATTATGAAGCTTATTACTCATAAAGCAGCAGTAGTTTAAAACGGAAGTAAGTTAATTTTCTTTTCTTAACCAACCTTCGCTTTTCTTCTGCTGATAAACCTCGTAACATTTTTTAATGAAGAATTGAAAATCATACTCGCCGGTGTAAAGACAAAACTCATAGGTGGGCCGGCAATACTGCATAAAACTGTCCCTTTCATCACCGATCAAGCCGGTTAATCGCAGTACTAGTGCTTTATTAAAGCGATGATCGATAAATTTTTCTCTTTCTTCCGCTAACAATCTATCTCTGAAAGCGGCATTGCTTTTATTTTTTCTGAATTGGAACATGTGAATGATCGCATCAAGATCAAAACCTGCAGGGGCACCAAGTTCTCCACTTGAGATCCCTTTTAATTTTGGCTTTTCCCAATCAAATGCCTTGGCATAATCAATACGATTTTGAATAGAATCCATTTTGTAGTTGCGTGGCTTCACGATCACTTCTTTTAGCACAGGTACATTAATATGGATGGCAATATCAAAACGGGAAGCATCAACAATTTTTTTTACAGGATATTTTATCGTTGGCTTATTTAAATAGCTGAACCAAACCGAATCAGTCTCAATTACATCAATTACATAATTCCCATGAATATCTGTTACGGTTCCTTTACCTGAAGAAGTTAAAACACTTACTGAGATCACGGGGTAGGTCCTTGTGCTGTCATAAACAGTGCCTCGTAATTTAAAGGACTGTGCACCTGCTTTTGAAGCGATAAAACAGCCGGCAACAAATATAATATAGACGGAAAATTTTCTCAAGCACGGCAAGTAACAAAAGAAAATGCAAATAGTAATCTAAAGTGTGGTGAGTAAAGCAACGGTAGGGGGAAAATGCCTGTGTTCCAGTACCTGCACTTTTTTTGCGAGGCTTTCCGGAGTTTCATCTTCTGAAATAAGACAAGTAGCCTGCAAAATGACCTGGCCATGGTCATAAACTTCGTCCACATAATGGATCGTGATGCCGCTTTCCTTTTCTTTATTAGTGATGACTGCTTCATGTACGAAATTTCCATACATGCCTTTGCCGCCATATTTTGGTAAAAGAGCCGGATGAATGTTGATCA
>Ga0184635_10000033_pt1 | contig 23722 bp, 14 predicted proteins | sample PLM3_30_b2_FD_133147 | JGI IMG/M metagenome (GOLD analysis project Ga0184635, IMG submission 133147) | Groundwater sediment microbial communities from an aquifer in East River, Colorado, USA - PLM3_30_b2 | ecosystem: Environmental > Terrestrial > Soil > Riparian zone | place: USA: East River...
CCGGGATATAAGCATATAAAAATTCAGCCGCATATCGGCGGAGGATTAACGAATGTATCTGCTAGTTTGCAAACATATTATGGTAAAGCAAGCAGCGGATGGAAAGTTGAAGGCAATAAAATTATTATGGACATTGAAATTCCTGCGAATACAACTGCAACGGTGTTTGTACCTGCTTTAAATAAAGAAACGATAACGGAAAATGGAAATGCTGTTTCTTCCTCAAAGGATATGCAGGTGACAGGGACAGAGAATGGATATGTCATTCTAAAAGTGAATTCAGGCAAATATCATTTTGAAATATCGAAGTAAAATTCATCTATGAAAAAACGGTTTATTGGTTTTATTTTCTTTGCTATAAGTATTAGCGTGGCGGAGTCACAAACGATCAATCCTTCCTTATTTAAAAATACCTGGACTGCTAATTGGATCACTGCTCCTGGTGCGCCGGCGAAAACTTATGGCGTATATTACTTCAGAAAAAAAATTCCATTTGCAAATAAACCCGATTCTTTTATTGTTCATGTTTCTGCCGATAATCGGTATGTTTTAATTATTAATGAAAAATTTGTTTCACTTGGCCCCGCCAGAAATGATCTTTCTCACTGGAATTTCGAAACAATTGATATTGCTCCTTATTTGATAAATGGAGATAATATAATAACTGCCACAGTTTGGAATGAAGGCGAATACAGGCCCGAAGGGCAAATATCAAATCGTACAGGTTTTTTAATGCAGGGCAATACAAACAAGGAAGAAATTATTAATACAAATGTTACGTGGAAATGTTTTAAAAACAATGCTTACACTCCGTTAACGGGGGGAATTGGTTACAATACCTATTATGTTTCCGGTCCGGGTGAATTAGTTGATATGAATAAAATGCCGGATGGTTGGTTGAAAAGTAATTTTGATGATAACGCATGGCCGAATGCAGTAAAAGTTGGCTGGCGCGGCGCCACTCCAAAAGGAGTTGTTGATATTGCGGAGTGGATGCTTGTTCCATCGACATTGCCGCCAATGGAATTACGAGTGCAGCGTTTTGCAACAGTAAGAAAAACAAATGGCATAACAATTCCGGATGGATTTCCTTCAACCCAAAAAACAATAACAATCCCGGCAAACACCCATGCATCATTTTTACTGGATCAATCCTTTTATACAAATGCATATCCTGAATTAGATTTCAGTAAAGGAAAAGATGCCGGCATTTCATTGACCTATGCAGAGGCTTTATTTACCGAAAAACCTGATGGCCCCGGCAAAACATTTAAAAAAGGAAATCGTAATGAGGTTGAGGGAAAAATAATTGCCGGTAGAAAAGACAGCATCATATCCAATGGAAAAGATGATCAATACTACAGCACACTTAGCTGGAGAACGTTTCGCTATGTAGAAATTAAAATAACAACCAAAGATGAGCCGCTGATCATTAATGATATTTATAGTTTGTTCACTGGTTATCCATTTCAATTAAATGCCTCATTTGATGCATATGATAAAACACTGGATAAAATATTTGAGGTAGGCTGGCGAACTGCCAGATCATGCGCATGGGAAACCTATATGGATTGTCCTTATTATGAACAATTGCAATATATCGGTGATACTCGTATACAAGCATTGGTTTCTTTATATAATAGTGGCGACGATCGTTTGGTAAGAAATGCGATCACACAAATGGATCATTCACGAATGGCGGAGGGTATTACATTAAGCCGTCATCCATCTTTTTCCCCGCAACAAATTCCTACTTTTTCGCTTTGGTATATTGGGATGGTAAATGATTACTGGATGTATCGTGGAGACAGTGTATTTGTAAAAGATAAACTACAGGGAACGAGAGATGTACTTTGGTTCTTTAGTAAATATCAGGATAAAGAGGGCTCATTGCGCAATGTCCCTTATTGGATCTATACAGATTGGGTGGAAGGTAAAACTGGTTGGCCGGGTGGGGTAGGTCCAATAGGAAAAGATGGCAGTTCCTCATTATTGGACTTTCAATTATTATGGGCATTGCAAGTTGCAGCAAAGCTTGAAACAGAACTTGGAATGCCAGCAATTGCAAACGAATATCAAAAGAAAGCTTCACAACTTCAGCAAACAATTCAACGCAATTACTGGAATGCTGATAAAAAGCTTTATGCTGACACAAAGGATAAAGATCGCTACTCACAACATGCAAATACATTAGCATTACTTACTAATACAATTAAAGGAAGTGCTGCAACAGAACTTGCCAAAAGACTAATTGCAGACAGGTCATTAGCCCCCGCCTCAATTTATTTTAAATATTATCTGCACATGGCTTTGATAAAAGCAGGATTGGGAAATGATTATTTAAAATGGCTGGATAAGTGGAAAGAAAACATTGAAATGGGTTTGACTACCTGGGCTGAGATATCTGAGATCGACAATGCACGTTCCGATTGTCATGCATGGGGCTCAAGTCCGAATATTGAATTTTTCAGAACGGTACTTGGTATTGATACAGATGCACCGGGTTTTAAGAAAGTAAAGATCGAGCCGCATTTAGGTGATCTAAAAAATGTAAGTGGAAAGATGCCGCATCCCAATGGAATTATTTTAGCAAACTATCAATTCACTAGCGGAAAGTGGAAGATCGAGATCACATTACCAGAAACTATTTCCGGAAGGTTTATTTGGAAAGGAAAAACTTATTTATTGAAACCGGGAACGAATAATTTTAATTTGTAAAATTTCTTATATGACGCCAATATTGAAAAATCATTCAGTTGTTTTGCTTTTATGTGCAAGCTTATTTATGGCTTCATGTGATGATGAGACCAAAACTACCAACGAATCTAATACTACTGGATCCGTAACTGATCCAGCCAAAGACTGGAAATTCGGTGTGGCATTATGGACATTTCATACGGTGAATTTTCCCGAGTCGTTAAGTAAGGTGGACAGTGCTGGTTTAAAATACATCGAACCAAATACATTTCATAGAGCAGGACCCGATCTAAAAGATTCAATGATATCACAACTGTCGCCAGCGGGCATTGCAAAACTAAAATCAATGATCGCAGCAAAAGGTTTAACATGTGAATCACTTTACATTGTTGGGGATTCTACAATTAAATCATGGAAAAAACAATTTGATATTGCTAGACAATTAGGAGTTGAGTTTGTAACTACTGAACCACCACTAAATATGTGGGATGCTCTCGATAGCCTCGCCGGTACTTATGGCATTAAAATAGCAATACATGAACATTGGAAAGGCACTAGCCATTACTGGGATACGGATACTACCATGATGGCAATAAAGGGTCATCCAAATTTTTATGTCTGTGCGGATCTTGGTCACTGGCCAAAAAGTGGCGTCAATCCTTTGGATGCTGTAAAAAAATTAAGCGGACATATTATTGGCATTCACCTGAAAGATATTGCTGCTTACAATGACCCGTCATTAAAAGATGTGCCTGTGGGAACAGGTATTGTTGATTTCCCTGCTATTTTCCAGGAGTTAAAAAGACAAGGCTTCAAAGGTCATATTTATATTGAACGTGATGCAGAAGATCAGCCAGGCAATCTTCCGTCGGTTATACAAACTGTAAAATATTATAATGAACAGATCGGTAAGTTAAAATAAAAGAAGTCTCCAGGGAAATGCTCTTTATAAGGATTTTCTCAAAGTAAGTTTGAATGGAACAGGCAAATGATCTCTTTTGTGGTTAAGGATCATTTCAGCTGTCATTGCTCCCATCTTTTTGAAATCAGTTGAGATGGTGGTTATACCATCAAGCATAAATTGTTTCCAGGGGGTTTCATTATAAGATATAATGCCTACGTCTTTACCTACTTTCAATTTAGTTTTTTTTACTTTTTCAAGCAGGGTTACAAGATCATCTTCCATCAGGTTAATGTAAGCTTCTCCTGATTCTATTTCTTCATCCGCTATTTTACGAACTGTTTTATAAGTAAATGCATAGTCCCGGCAGAAAGATTGAAACCCTTTCAATATCTCATCCGGAAAATAACTATAGGAAGGGAAAGTGATCTTTAGCGTTTGATATTTTTGGAGTTGTGGCAGCGCTTCTTTCAGTGCATTATAAATATCCGTTTCAAAATTCTCATATACCGCGCCATACTCATTTTTAATGCCAGGGATAATTTTATCCAGCAATATCAAATGTCCTTTAGTTATTTCGTTGATAACTGCAGCCGCATTTTCACCACCTTCTATAAAATGAGGAATGATGACGTAATGTGTATAATCTTCTTTCCGGTTTTGTAATAACTTTTTAAATAAACTAAAGTCGTTGTTATAGATATAAAAATCGATCGCAGCTTGTTCGCCCAGGATTTCAACAAATGAATCGTATATAAGTTTTTTATGGGCACTTAATTTATTGAACAGCAGGAAAACCTTTATCGATTGCCTAAAATCGGTTTTGGAAATAAAATATCCTTTGCCGGGCACTGAACCCACCACACCCAATTGTTTTAAATGGCGGTAAGCTTTTTCTGCCGTATCCCGGGAAATTTCCAACTCATAGCTAAGGTCATTGATCGAAGGAAGCGGGTAGTCCTTTTCAATGCTTCCTCTTTCAATTGCATATAATATTGAATTGGTGAGCTGCTGGTATTTCGGGGTAACAGATTGTTCGTCAATTGTTATTAAACGATATATGTTTTCTGATGACATGGTCTAAATAATGTAAATATATATTCTTTTATAACAGCTTGCAGGCCAGTGAAAGACATAAATACAGGACGATACAGGATGCCAGAGCAAGGGAATGAAAATATCTTGCTTTTGAGAAATTTGACGTAAAACGCTTTGCCATGTTCCCCAGCTATCTTTCAAAATACCTCTTTTCATGCATAGTTTATTTTGAATCATTATTTTTAGATGATCGTAAGTTTGAAAATATACGGGTGGAATTTTTAAAACAGACAGATAACAATTTTCTTTTGATTAAACGATAAACGAATGCAAGTCATATTAGGAGTTCTCTTCCATTTTATTGGTGGGTTTGCCTCTGGCAGTTTTTATATACCTTATAAAAAAGTAAAAGGGTGGCATTGGGAATCTTATTGGATCGTCGGCGGATTATTCTCATGGCTGATCGTTCCTCCACTTGCTGCATGGCTCACTATTCCGGATTTCTCTGGTATAATAGAGTCTACAGGTGTCTCTACTCTCTTTATTACTTTCTTATTCGGATTGCTATGGGGAATCGGCGGACTTACATATGGACTGGGAGTTCGTTATCTCGGTGTATCGCTTGGTAGCAGTATCATCCTTGGATTATGTATGGTGTTCGGTGCTTTAATACCATCAATTTATTACGATTTTTCTCCGGTAGAAGGTAAAGATACATTCGGTGCAATGGTAAGTTCTGGTTGGGGTCTGATTGTTTTAACAGGTCTCGTCGTTTGTATTCTTGGAATTATTATATGTGGAAAGGCGGGAGTGATGAAAGAAAGGCAATTGAAAGCTGCAGGTAGTGATCCACATGGAATGGAAGTAAAGACAGAATACAAATTTGCATTGGGAATGTTTGTTTCAATTGTATCTGGTGTGCTCAGTGCTTGTTTTAATTTCGGGTTAGAAGCCGGTCAATCCATGGGAGCAGTTGCGAATGAAGCCTGGAAAACGGCCCATCCGGACCAGGGAGAATTTTTATTCCGTAACAATGTTATCTATGTTGTTTTATTATGGGGAGGTCTTACTACTAATTTTATCTGGTGTATGATCCTGAATGCACGAAACAAATCATTTGGTGATTATTCAAATAAGAAAACGCCTTTGCTTTCCAATTACATGTTTGCTGCATTAGCAGGTACAACATGGTTTCTGCAATTCTTTTTTTATGGTATGGGGGAAAGTAAATTGGGAAATGGCCCCAGCTCATGGATACTTCACATGGCGTTTATCATTCTTGTTGCAAACATGTGGGGCATCATATTAAAGGAGTGGAAAGGTGTATCTAAAAAAACAGCAAGAACAAGCGCGGTCGGCATCCTTACGATCATCCTTGCGGTGGTAATTGTTGGAATTGGAAATAATCGACACGAAAAATTAAAAAACCAAAAAACATTATCATATGTCAACAGTAGCAGTAAAGTTTAAGCATGTAAGCTACTTATGGGACGAAGCCAAAGCAGCTGAACTCGCAGGTGATGAAGTGGCCCTGTTGGTTTACCGGTCGAATTTATTAGGCGCAGATCTGCGACTCACTAATTATGGCGGCGGTAATACATCCTGTAAAGCAACTGCAAAAGATCCTTTGACAGGGAAAGAAGTAGAAGTGATGTGGGTTAAAGGAAGTGGCGGCGATCTTGGAACAATGAAAAGAAGTGGGCTGGCAGCTTTGTATGTTGACAGGCTAAGAGCCTTGAAAAATATTTATCGTGGAATTCAACAGGAAGATGAAATGGTTGAACTTTTCAATCATTGTATTTATGACCTGGCATCAAAAGCTCCATCGATTGATACACCATTGCACGGTTTTCTTCCGTTCAAACATGTTGATCACCTGCACCCTGATGCAGCTATCGCTATTGCTGCGGCAAAAGATGGAAAGAAAATTACACAGGAATTATTTAATGGAACCATTGGGTGGGTAGAATGGCAGCGTCCGGGTTTTGATCTTGGATTAAAACTAAAACAATGCCTCGATGAGAATCCCGGTATTCGTGGTATCATGCTTGGTTCACATGGTTTATTCACATGGGGAGATACCGCTTACGAGAGTTATATAAATACATTGGAAGTAATTGAACGTTGTGCTCAATACCTGGAAGATAATTATGGAAAGAAAAGCCCTGTGTTTGGCGGAGAAAAAATAAGATCAGTATCGAAAGAAGAGCGGTTGAAAAGAGCATCTTCATTAGCACCGGTATTAAGAGGCTTTTGTTCATCATATATAAAAATGATCGGTCATTTTACTGATGATGACAGGGTACTTCAATATATCAATTCAAATGACCTGGAAAGATTAGCCCCGATGGGAACCAGTTGTCCGGATCATTTTCTGCGCACCAAAATTTCTCCATTAGTTTTAAAATTAACACCTCAGGAAGATCTAAGTAATACAACGGCTGTAAAAGAAAAATTGTCGCCGCAGTTTGATGAGTATAGAAAAATGTATGCTGATTATTATAACAAATGCAAGCATGCAAATAGTCCTGCAATGCGTGACCCAAATCCTGTTGTGATCTTATATCCCGGTGTTGGTATGTTCACGTTTGCAAAAGATAAACAAACGGCAAGAGTGGCTGCAGAGTTTTATATCAATGCAATTAATGTAATGCGTGGAGCTGAAGCGGTAAGTGAATACACTTCATTACCAAGACAGGAAGCATTTGATATTGAATACTGGTTATTGGAAGAAGCAAAGTTGCAACGTATGCCAAAACCAAGATCATTGAGCGGAAGAATTGCGTTGGTAACTGGCAGTGCTGGCGGTATTGGTAAAGCAATTGCTAAAAAATTTGCAGAGGAGGGAGCTTGTGTGGTATTAAATGATATTAACCAGGAAAGATTGAATGGCGCTGTGCAGGAATTTGAAAAGACATTTGGTAAAGATGTGGTTGCTTCTGCATTATTGAATGTTGTTGATGAGTCATCAATTGATAAAGCTTTTGAGCAAACGGTTTTGGCATTCGGTGGTGCTGATATTATAATAAACAATGCTGGCATCAGTATTTCAAAACCAATAACAGATCATAGCATTGAAGATTGGGATAAGCTGTATGATATCCTGGTAAAAGGACAGTTCCTTGTTTCAAAAAAAGGAGTTGAGATAATGCGTAAGCAGGATCTTGGTGGAGATATTGTAAATGTGGTTTCTAAAAACTCAATTGTTGCTGGACCAAACAATGCTGGCTATGGCAGTGCAAAAGCAGCCCAGGCGCATTTAAGCCGCCTGCTCGCCGCGGAATTAGGCGGAGATAAAATAAGAGTGAACACCGTAAACCCGGATGCCGTAATTTCAGATAGTAATATTTGGAGTGGCGGTTGGGCAGAAGGCAGGGCAAAAGCTTATGGTATTAAAGTGGAAGAATTACCGGCCTATTATGCAAAAAGAACTCTATTGAATGAAACGATCTTACCGGAAGATATCGCCAATGCTTGTTTTGCATTTGTTGGAGGATTGCTTGGTAAATCAACAGGTAATACATTGAATGTTGATGGTGGAGTAGCAGCAGGATTTTTAAGATAAAGCCCCCTGTCCCCCTAAAGGGGGAACTTAGATTGGGCATGCTAATAAAATTTTATGGAACGTGTTGCTTTTAAAATGAAATTATTCAAAGGTTTTGAGGAAGAATATAAAAAACGACATGATGTTCTCTGGCCGGAGTTAGAAACATTATTGAAAGAAACAGGGGTTGAAGAATATTCTATTTTTTTGGATGAAGAAACAAATATTTTATTTGGAGTATTAAAGATAGAGAAGAAGATAAAGTTGGATGAACTTCCCAATCATCCGGTAATGAAGAAATGGTGGGCCTATATGAAAGATATTATGGAATCCAATCCAGATAATTCACCAGTTTCTGTTCCTTTGAAAGAAGTATTTTACTTGAGTTGATAAAATAAATTGAACCACGAAGACACAAAGACGCTAAGAAACACAAAGAGTATGTTTGTAAAGCTATCCGAGCGGGAAGAATACCTGGCTAAACAGATAGTTGACATAGCTATAAAAATTCACAAGGAGTTAGGCCCTGGTCTTCTGGAAAGTGTGTATGCGAAGTGCTTTTATTATGAGTTATTTAATAGAAAGATTAATTATGAAAAACAAAAAGATGTCCCTATCATTTACCAGTCTCTGATAATTGACGAAGGCTTACGATTGGATTTGTTAGTAGAAGATTTAGTAATTGTGGAATTTAAAGCTCAGGAAAATTATCATCCCGTTTGGGAAGCGCAAATACTGAGCTATCTTAAGTTGACAGGTAAACGCTTAGGTTTTTTGATCAACTTCCATGTGCCTTTAATGAAAGACGGTATTAAAAGATTAATCCTTTAAACTTAGAGCCACTTTGTGCCTTTGTGTCTTAGTGGTTCAAACTACAATATATGAGAATTGAAAAGTATAAGATCGAAGAGCATAATCAATCATTGCTTGCAGAACATAAAAGAAAATTTGATTTTGTTGCTGGTGGGTTAAAAAATATTGAACCAGTCATTCAAAAGCTTATCGATTTCAATGTAGCGATCCCGTCATGGGCATTGGGTACGGGCGGTACAAGATTCGGAAGGTTTTCAGGAGCAGGTGAGCCTGGAAATCTTGAAGGGAAAATGGAAGATGTTGGACTGTTGCATGCACTCAATCAATCAAGCGGTGCTATCTCGTTACATATTCCCTGGGATATTCCGGAAAATTATGCTGCGATCAAAACGTTGGCAGCACAATTAGGGTTAAAGTTTGATGCGATGAATTCAAATACTTTCCAGGATCAAAAAGATCAGCCGTTGAGTTATAAGTTTGGTTCTTTGCAGCACAATGATAAAAAAGTACGTAAACAAGCTATCGATCATAATATCGAGGTCATCAAACATGGCGTTGAACTTGGATCAAAAGCATTAACAGTTTGGTTGAGTGATGGAAGCTGTTTTCCCGGGCAATTAAATTTCAGAAAAGCTTTTCAAAATACACTGGAGAGTTTGCAGGAAATATATACGGCACTGCCGGCTGACTGGAAAGTGTTTGTTGAATACAAAGCCTATGAGCCCAATTTTTATTCAATGACAGTGGGTGACTGGGGCCAATCATTATTATATGCAAACAAATTAGGAAACAAAGCATATACCCTGGTTGATCTTGGCCACCATTTGCCTAATGCAAATATTGAGCAGATCGTTGCTTTATTATTAATGGAAGGCAAACTGGCCGGTTTTCATTTCAATGACAGCAAATATGGTGATGATGATCTCACAGTAGGCAGCATCAAGCCTTATCAATTATTTTTAATTTTTAATGAATTGGTAGAAGGAATGGATGCAAGAGGAATGGATCATACAACCGACCTCGGATGGATGATCGATGCTTCGCATAATGTAAAAGATCCTTTAGAAGACCTGTTGCAATCTGTTGAAGCGATCATGATCTCCTATGCACAAGCCTTATTGGTTGACAGGGTAAAATTGAATGAAGCACAGCAAGGCAATGATGTGGTAGCTGCACAGGAGATTTTACAAAATACTTTTCGCACTGATGTAAGAGCAATTGTAGCAGAAGCAAGATTAAGAAGCGGAGGTGCAATTAACCCATTACATTTATTCCGTCAAATGAAGATCAGGGAACAACTAATAAAAGAACGGGGAGCTAAAACTGTGGCAACAGGATTATAGAAAGTCTGAAAGTCAGTAAAGTCGGGAAGGTTCTTCCGGTCTTTCGGTCTTCCTGACTAACTTTTATAAATGATAAAAACTAAAGTCATAGCGATCTACGATGTGGGCAAAACCAATAAGAAACTTATTTTATTTGATGAGCAGTACAATGTGGTATACGAAGAGAGTACCCAATTGCCTGAAACAAAAGATGAAGATGGATTTTCCTGCGAAGATGTGGTAGCATTGACGGCATGGATCAAAAATAGTTTTGATAAAATACAAACTGACCCGAGGTTTGAGATAAGAGCGGTTAATTTTTCAGGCTATGGCGCCAGTTTTGTTTACCTCGACAAGAATAAAAAAGTAATTCCACCATTATATAACTATTTGAAACCTTATTCTCCGGCGCTCCAAAAGAAATTCTACCAGTCTTATGGCGGCGAAAGCCAGTTTTCAAAAATAACTGCATCACCGGTATTGGGCAATCTTAATTCCGGAATGCAATTATATCGACTGAAGTATGAAAAGCCCGAACTTTTTAAGCAAATAAAATATGCCTTGCATTTACCTCAATACCTGAGTTTTGTTCTCACTTCGCAACCGCACTCAGATATTACAAGCATCGGTTCTCATACTAACCTTTGGAATTTTCAGCAAAATAAATATCATGATTGGGTAGAAAAAGAAGGAGTGATGGAAAAACTGGCTCCTCTTGAGAAATGTAATGCGATTGTTGTTAAGGTTAACAGTAGTATTCTTGCCGGGGTAGGGTTACATGATAGCTCTTCTGCTCTGATCCCTTATTTTACTTCATTTAATGATCCCTTTATTTTATTATCAACTGGAACATGGTGCATAAGCCTGAATCCTTTTAATCATAGCATGCTTTCTGATTATGAATTACATGAAGATTGTCTTTGTTATTTAAGTTACGAAGGCAACCCGGTAAAGGCTTCAAGGATATTTGCTGGTTATGAACATGAACAGCAGGTGAAGCGGCTTGCAGAGTATTTTAAAAAACCTCCTGCTTATTATACTACCGTTGAAGTTGATGCAGCATTGCTGAAGAAACAAAAACTTGCTATTAAGAATTTGCAATTGATGAATGAGGGAGCTGAGCCTGCAAGATCTGCTTTTGGAAAAAGAAAACTGGAGGATTATAAAAATTATGAAGAGGCTTATCACCAGTTTATCGTTGATATTGTTACGCAGCAAGTAAGAAGCACTAACCTGGTTCTTAGGGGAACGGGTGTAAAAAGAATTTTTGTTGACGGAGGCTTTAGTAAAAACCCAATTTATATGTATTTGATGGCGGAAGCGTTTCCAACAATTGAAGTGTATGCAGCTTCTGTGGCGCAGGCAAGTGCACTGGGTGCAGCGTTGGTTATTCACCAGCATTGGAACAACAAACCTCTTCCTACCAATATCATTGATATGAAATTGTATTCGGTCACACATCAAACTTCAATTTAAATAAGATGAAGTGGGAATATAACGTCAACTACCCTGCGATCGACGATCTGCGAAATAAAGCAAAACGAAAGGTCCCAAAATTTGCGTTTGAATATCTTGAGGGTGGATGTAATGAGAATGTGAATCTTTATAAGAACACTGCTGAATTAAGAGAAGTGGAGTTACTGCCTTACTATCTCAGTGATCATCACGGTTCGGATCTCAAGACTGAGTTATTCGGCCATGTGTACGATGCGCCATTTGGTATTTGCCCGATCGGATTGCAAGGATTGATATGGCCCAACTCACCGGAAATACTTGCTAAGGCTGCCCTTCAGCATAATATACCATTTATATTAAGTACAGTAACTACTTCAAGCATTGAAAGGATCAGTGAACTAACAGAAGGAAGAGCGTGGTATCAGTTGTATCATCCGGCTGAGGATTCTTTAAGAGACGATATTATAAAAAGATTGGAAGCAGCAAAGTATCCTGTGTTAGTGTTATTATGTGATGTGCCTTCATTTGGTTATAGACCCTGGGATATCAGGAATGGTCTGGCAATGCCGCCTCGAATGACGCTGAAGAATATTTTGCAGATCATGACAAGACCTGAATGGGCACTTAAAACTTTATACCACGGAACACCTGGTTTCGCAACGATGAAGCCATATATGCCAAAGGGATTAGATATGAAACAACTTGGTGCATTCATGAATAAAACTTTCTCAGGCAGATTAAATGAAAAGAAAATTGCACCAATAAGAGATAGATGGAAAGGAAAAATTGTTTTAAAAGGTGTAGCAACAGAAGAAGATACGGAGATGGCTATCAAACTCGGATTAGATGGCATTATTGTTTCTAATCATGGAGGCCGGCAGTTGGATGCGGGACAATCAACGATCAAATCATTAGAACCTATCGTAAAAAATTATAAAGCCCGTATAAAAATAATGATGGACAGTGGAATTCGTACAGGTCCAGATATTGCAAGAACATTAGCGAGTGGTGCAGAATTTGCTTTCCTGGGCCGTTCATTCATGTATGGTGTTGCAGCTTTGGGCAACGAAGGTGGTAATCATATTATTTCAATACTAAAGACACAACTGAAGCAAGTAATGGAGCAGGTTTGTTGTGAAAAGCCAGCTGATCTTTGTAACCATTATATTAGCTAGCGCTAAGCAATAGCTTCCGGGAACGATTGCATAAATATTTATTATTTTACAGGACGGGACAGGACGCCGAGTGATATAGCAGTTTTATCTTGTGAATTAAATAAAACTGCTGCTGTATGAAAAGAAAAACTGCTTTAGCAAGAGGTGGTGTCTTGCTAATATTATTTCTCTCCATTACCACATTCGCTTTTTCACAAAACAATTTTAAAGTAACGGGTAAAGTACTTGATGAAAACGGGAAGCCTGTAGAAGGAGCCACGGTACAGGTTAAGGGTACTACCATTGCCACATCAACTATTGCTGATGGCTCTTATTCATTGATGGCCCCTTCAGGAACTGCAAGGCTGGTGATCACATCAGTTGGATATACTCAAATGGAAGTTTCCATTAATGACCAACCGGAAGTGATCGTACACACTTCGAGTATTGCTTCATCATTACAGGATGTTGTAGTGATTGGTTACACAACCGTTAAAAGAAAGGATGTAACCGGCGCGGTTGCGGGTATCAATCAGAAAGATATCAGGTCACGCCCGGTTGACAATGCATTGGAAGCTATGCAAGGTAAAGTTGCAGGTGTTGATATCACCTCAAATGAACGCCCCGGGTCGGTTGGAAGTATCAACATTCGTGGCGTACGTTCTTTAACTGCATCCAACACACCTCTTTTTGTGGTGGACGGCATTCCATTAAGTACAGGGGGTATTGATTATCTTAACCCGAACGATATAGAAACGATAGATGTGTTGAAAGACGCATCAGCTTCTGCAATTTTTGGTTCAAGAGGTGCCAATGGCGTTGTAATTATTACTACCAAACAAGGTAAAGCTGGAAGACTGCAATTAAGTCTTAACAGCTCTGTTACAGTCGAAGAAATATGGGATAGAGCTCCGGCGATGTCTGCTTCGGAAGCTATTGATTTTCGCCGCTGGGCATATCATTATTCAAACCCTGCCTTATATCCAAGGGGCGATAATCCCAACCCAACCAATGACCGAACCATATTTCTTGCTACCAGCGATCCTGCTGCCTGGGCTAATATTAATAAAGGCTGGGCTGGGACCAAATGGGATGGTTCACTGGTGCCAACTACAGATTGGAAAGACCTTGTATCTCAAACTGGTCTTACACAAGACCATACATTGAGTGTTAGTGGCGGTACTAAACAAATCAAAGCGTATGCATCATTTGGGTATTTAAATAACAAGGGCACATCCATTGGCCAGGAATTTACAAGATATTCTGGAAAAGCAAGTGTAGATATTACGCCGACAGATTGGTTTTCCATGGGTCTTAATATGAATATAACTTCTAGTGTACAGGAATTTGGCCAATCCAATGGAGTAATTGGTGCTTTTGTTGGAAGCCCGGCTACAAGCATTTATGAATCGGCAAGGAGACTTTACACCTATGCAGTTCCTTACGACGCTGCCGGAGCAAGAGTTCTTTATCCAGCTGGTGATGTTGCATTTAAGAATGTTGTAGACGAATGGGATTATACACAAGACCAACGAAAAACACTCAGGGCCTTTGGTAGTTTATATGCACAGGTTGATTTGGGCGAGATCCTTCCTGTTTTGAAAGGATTAAAATACAGGTTGAATTTTGGTCCTGATTTTTCTTACTACCAGCAGGGAGTTTATATTGATGCGCTGTCTGCAGCGAGCAGCGGTTCTAGCAATGCTTCACTACAAAAAAGCCAAACTTATTCATATACCATTGATAATTTATTGTATTATGATAAAACAATAAACAAACATAGTTTTGGTCTTACACTGTTACAAAGCGCTACTAAATTTGTAGCTGACCCCGTTAGTACTATTACAGGAACCGGAATTCCATTTGCAAGCCAAAGATGGTATACACTAAATCAAACAGTGATTCCTGCGGCCAATCTTACTGTAACGAGAAATGCTGATTTAATAGAGAGGCAGTTAACGAGCTATATGGCCCGATTGAATTATAATTTTGGCGACAGGTATTTATTAACGGTATCTGCCCGCCAGGACGGCGCATCACAATTTGCGCCAGGTAATAAATATTCATTGTTCCCAAGTGCTGCAGTAGCATGGCGTATTAGCAATGAAAATTTTATGAAAAGGCTTACCTGGGTTAACGATCTAAAACTTCGTTTAGGAGCTGGTAATACGGGCAACTCGGCAGTTGATGCCTATACTACAAAAGGGGCTATTACACCTTTATTCTATCCTTTTGTAGGCGCAATAACTGCCGGTTCTCTTCCATCTCTGTTTTTACCCAACCAGGAACTTGGCTGGGAAAAGACAACGCAGTATAATTTAGGAGTGGACTTTTCTATCTTTAAACGACGCATTTCCGCGGTAATTGATCTATATAAATCCAAAACAGAAGATCTGTTGCTGAACCGCAGTATCCCTACAGTTACTGGCTTTACTACTACATTACAAAATATTGGACAAACTGAAAACCAGGGCATAGATATCAATATCAGTACAGTGAATGTGATCGCCAAAAACTTTCAATGGACAACCACATTCAATGCTTCCTGGCAAAAAGAAAAAATTGTTGCCTTATCAAACGGTAAGCAGGATGATATTAATAATAACTGGTTTATTGGTCAGCCAATTGGCGTTATTTATGGCATTAAGGCAAACGGCTTATGGCATGTATCTGACTCGGTCGAAATGAATAAATTTAATGCTAACCTGCCAACTGGTAAATTTTCTCCGGGAAATGTAAGACCTGTAGATCAAAATGGTGATTATAAAGTTGATGCAAACAATGATAGGATAATTATAGGTAATACCAGGCCAAGATGGATAGTGGGTATGACAAATGGGTTTACGTATAAGAATTTTGAATTGTCGATCTTCTTATATGGCCGGTTAAACTATGTGTTTAATACTGGTGGAGAAGCTATGGTGGCAAGAGCAAGTACACGGAAAATAAGTTATTACACAGAAAACAATACTAATGCTGAGTATCAAAAACCAATTTATTCCACAGGTACCGGGGATCTTTATTCTACTTCGTTGGGATTTCAACCAGCGTCTTTTATAAAGATCAGGAATATTTCTGCGTCATATAATGTTGATTCGAAACTTTTAAAGAAAGTAAGTATGTCAAATTTAAGGATATACGTCCAGGTCGCTAACCCTGGAATGCTTTTTTCAAAGATCGACTACATGGATATGGATGTGTCTGCTTTTACCAGCAACCGTGGCTTTGTATTTGGAATTAATGCCGCATTTTAACCCAACAAAACATTAAAGTATGAAAAAGAATAATTTTTTTATCATTATAGCGATCATTGCAGTTGTAATGTCTACTGTTTCATGCAAAAAGACTTTCTTAGATGAAGACCTTAAAACAGCAAGAAGCCTTGAATTTTATAAAACTGATCCAGGTATTCAATCATTGGTAAACGGTGCGTATCATCACATATTTTGCCAGCCATTTAATGGAGAATTTGCCTTTGCTTACATGGCCTATGGCACCGATGAGTTTCATGTAGGAGGCGACAACTCAAACATATCCTACACATCTTATGGCAATGGACTTGCTTCTATTGTCCCTGCTATTAATAGCAATACCGTTACTGCCAATGCACAGTGGGATAATTTATATATAGGAATTGGTCACGCAAACATTATAATACAAAATGCAACTGCAAGTACGTCCACTGCTGATGCCATTAAGAAAACTGCTTTGGGCGAAGGGTACTTTTTCCGTGCATATTGTTATTTAAGATTGGTGAGCCAGTATGGGGCTGTACCTTTAAAAACTACACCCAGTACCACTGTTGAATTGGAGTTTACGCGTGCTGAACCTAAAGATGTATTTGCGCAAATTATCGCTGACTTTACACAGGCTTATAACCTTTTGGGTAATACCGGGGGGCCTGCAAAAATAACCAAAGATGCGGTTGCACATTTTTTGGCTAAAGCATATTTATCCCGTGCCAGTGAAATTAATAATTCCTGGAACGCTACTACAAAAGCAGCTGACCTTGCAGCCATTATTCCTTTGTGCGATGCTATTATTGCCAATCATCCATTGGCGCCAAACTTTGGAGATCTGTGGAAGTACACTGCTCCTAATAGTGCCAATGAAAACCTAAGTGAAATAATTTTATCTGCGCAGTTTACAGCTGATGCTTCTGCCAGTGGAGTTAATCAACAGCATCTGTATTACGGAGGCCGCTACGAAGATATACCCCAGATGCAACGGGATCTTAGTGGAGGCAGACCATTTAGCCGTTTAGCTACTAATTATTTTATGTATAGAGTGTACGATTTAGTGAATGATTCAAGATTTTGGAAGAGCTTTAGAACGAAGTATTTGGTAAATAAGGCTGTGGCTCCTTATGTAAATGGTGATGTAGGTGTTATGTATGTGATCAATCAGCCCGGTGATACCAGGTTTAATAATAGGTCAATGCCAAATACTATACCTTACGCAAGAACAAACAGACTAATTGCTAATGTTTATGTGGCATATCCTAACGGAGCAACACTGGATACTGCATTATTTAAGGATGTTCGTTTTCCATCTTTAAGTAAATTTTTTGATGGTTCCCGTATAGGTGGCTTTAATGATATAGACGGCCTTCGCGATATTACTTTGGCCCGTAGCGCCGAAACATATTTAATGGCTGCAGAAGCTAAAATACGTCTGGCACTTTTGGGTACTGGTAGTTACACGGATGCTTTGGCTTATATCAACCCGGTAAGAATAAGGGCTCAATACCAGGGTGGAGAAAACCGTGTAGCTTATTACGATGGTGGTGGTGCCAGTAATACAACTTTACAAGCAGGGATACCTATGGCTTACATGGCTGAAAATTCTTATGCCGAATCCAATAATTTTAATTTATTAGCGCCACCTAGTACTGCAACTAGTTTATCTGTTGCAAGTATTTCACCGTTGCCCCCACAAGACGAATACATTATCACTACACTGGGTTATTCTTCTGCTTATGACAGGATGATGTGTTTTGTATTAAATGAACGGTCCCGTGAGCTTGCCGGCGAATACAAACGCTGGGAAGATCTGTCCCGCACCAAAACATTAGTTGCCCGTGCTAAAGCATTTAATCCTGATGCGGCTCCAAATATTAAAGACTATCATCTGCTACGGCCAATACCTCAAACATTCCTTGATGGTATTCAGGCTGGTGGAGTGAATTTAACTGGAGCACAAAAACAAGCGATGCAAAATCCAGGATACTAACATAGATATAAGCAGCAGTTTTGATTAATGAAAAGACAGGGATCGCAAACCTGTCTTTTTCATTTGAAGTAGTTTTTAAAATAAAAGATCGTTTATTTCATGAAGAAAGTAATTGTTTCCCTTATAGCTTACGGAATAGTAAGCGTTTTTGCACAGCAAAAGCTAAATGATGTAACTACTTCGCTCCATGATTAATCAAATAATTTAAAAAAACCAGGTGATATTTGTAACAATTCTGTTGGTTAAACGATAGTTTCCGGGAACGATTGTGGGAATTGTTAATATCTAACAGGACAGGTCAGGACGCATAGTGATAATAGCAGTTTTACCTTGTGTATTCATTAAAACTGCTGCTGTATGAAAAGAAAAACTTCTTTAACAAGGGGTGGTGCCTTGCTGGTATTTTTATTACTTACCACCTCCGCTTTCTCACAAAACGATTTTAGGGTATCAGGAAAGGTAGCTGATGAAACGGGCAAACCGGTATCAGGTGCCACGGTAACTGTAAAAGGAACAAAAATAGCGACCGCTACTAGTACCGAGGGAACATTTGTGTTGAATGCTCCTTCTGGTAAATCTGTTTTGGTAGTTACATCGGTTGGGTTTGCAGAATTGGAAGTTGCTATTAATGACAGAGCTGAGATAACTATTGGAATAACAAGTACAGCAACATCTCTCCAGGATGTGGTCGTTGTGGGTTATGGTACGCAAAAAAAGAGTGATGTAACCGGAGCTGTAAGTCGCTTGACGGCCGCAGATATCCAGGAACGGCCTGCGCAGAATGTTTTACAAGCTATACAAGGTAAAGCAGCAGGTGTACATGTTACATCAAATTTTAAGCCGGGTGAATTACCAGTACTGAGGGTTCGCGGTAATCGTTCGATAGGTGCATCGAATGAACCTCTATATGTAATTGATGGGATTCCAATGGTGAATTCGCTTGGTGTTAATTCATTTACTATGGCCGATATCAATCCTAATGACATTGCTTCGGTGGAAATATTAAAAGATGCATCTGCTACTGCGATATATGGTTCCCGTGGTGCTAATGGGGTGGTTCTTATTAAGACTAATAAAGGGAAAAAAGGAAGAGTTGGGGTCAACTTTCAATCAACTGTTTCAATCGACTCATATAAATCACTAACAGATTGGATGGATGGAGGCGAGTATATAGACAGATGGCGTCTGAGTTTAATAAATGGACGTACATATAAAGACCTCGGGGCATCCAATGCCAATCTGAATGTGCCCGCGGTAATGTGGTATGCCGATCCTGATCTTGATAAGCTAAGAATGCCCGGCCTTACCACAGATCCGATTGCTCTCGCATCTGTAATGGCAGGATATGAATGGAATGCTAATGGTACAGTTAAGACAAGACCCACCACAGCTGCTGAACAAGCTCTCGGCTGGCCGGCAGAGATCCCGGTTTATAATTCTGAAAACATACGAAGCTATGATTGGAGGGATGCAGCAACACGGACAGGGATAACTCAAAACCATCAAATTTCGCTTACAGCAGGATCCGATATTTCCCGTCTGCTGATATCACTCAATTATTATAATCAGCAGGGTGTTCAAAAAGATCAGGATTATAAACGTTATACAGCAACAATAAATGGAGATGTGACTCCTAACAAATGGCTTAACCTTGGAACTAACATAATTACTTCTCTTTCCACGCAGAATTATGGTATTCTCGGACCAAATACTTCTAACACTGGTTCAAAAGATCTTTATTCCAGAGCTACGGACCAATTTCCTTATGCATTGCCTAATGATGCTAATGGCATTCCAATTAAAAACCCCGGTGGTAATATTAGTTTATGGAATCCTTTAATAGATATTGACCAGGTTTTGAATGAGAGAAGAACTGCAGCAGTACTTGCAAGCATTTTTACTGAATTAAAATTTACTCAATGGTTGAAGTATCGTGTAAACTTCAGCGCCCAATATCGGAACCTTCGATCAGGATCATGGACAGGCCCTGATGCTACAAGCCATTTAACTAACAGGCCGAATACCGCTGGTTATGCAACGCAGGAAAATTTCTCGTGGATAGTTGAGAACCTGCTTTATGTTGATAAGACTTTTGCCGAAAAACATAAACTGAATGTTACGTTGCTTCAATCAACACAAAAATCGAGGAGAGAAAATGCAAGTATCAGCGTAACGGGTCTTATTAATCCACTTAGTTTGTGGTATGACGTGGGATCAAATACTGCAGGAAATCCTGGCTATGGCACGGGGTTTACTGAAAACACACTTGCTTCTTTTATGGGCCGTATTAATTATTCGTTGAATGATAAATATTTGCTTACTGTTTCGGGTCGTGCTGATGGATCTTCTGTATTAGCTCCTGAACATAAATGGGATTTCTTTCCATCATTCGCGGTAGCCTGGAAGATACAAGAGGAAGGTTTTTTAAGTTCTGTGAATTGGATAAATGAACTTAAACTTCGGGTTGGATATGGAGTGGTTGGAAATTCAGCAGTTAATCCTTATACAACATCTGGCCCATTGAGCAGGAATCCATATGTCTTTGGTTCGGCAGCCGGGATCGGTTATTTACCTCAATTAGTTCAAAACCCTAACCTCAAATGGGAAGAAACAGCCCAGGGAAATATTGGAGTAGATTTTACACTATTTAAAAATCGGTTATCTGGTTCAATAGAGTATTATCAGCAAAATACATCCGATCTTATCTTCCCAAAAACACTTCCGGCAGTTTCGGGTTATGTTCAAAAATTTGAAAACATTGGTAAAACAAGGAACAAAGGTATAGAAGTCACTATCTCGGGTACACCTGTTAAACTAAAAGATTTTACATGGGACGTTGATCTCAACTGGTCAAATAACAAAGAAGAAATTGTTGAATTAATAAATGGTAAGCAGGATATGGTGGCTGATCGCTTGTTTATTGGACAGCCGACACAAGTTTTTTATAATTACCAAAATGCAGGTATTTGGGGTGGCGATACAAAAGATATTAATGAGATGGCTCTCTTTAATGTAAACGGAACTAATTTCCGGCCTGGTACAGTTAAAGTTGTCGATCAAAATAATGATAAGAAGATCGATGCATCTGACATGGTAATACTTGGCAGCGTTCGTCCTGACTGGACAGGTGGTATTACAAATACATTTACTTATAAGAGCTGGTCATTTAATGCTTTTATTTATTTCAGGGTTGGACAAACTTATTTCGGTGGTTATCCTAATTCATACGGTGGTGTTAATCCCAATGGTCGTGTGGAGAACGATGTGTGGGCATGGGATAAAACAAATGCAAAATGGCCGATGCCTAACGCCGCATCTGCTATAACGAACACTACAGCCGCTATGCAATACAATGAAGGTTCATTTGCAATAGTCAGGAATATGTCGCTTTCATATACGTGTCCTCAAAAATGGCTTCAGAAAATTACGGCTAAAGAAATCGTACTAAATTTCCAGGTACTTAATCCTTTCATATTCGGAGGTGAAGTTGTAAAGTGGGGTATCAATCCTGATGATGATACGAATTGGAGCATTGCTTCAACTAATACGAACCCCATTGGCGGCACAAATAATAATACTATTCTTCCTCAAAGTTTTGTCTTTGGGATAAGAGCAGGTTTTTAAAAAAGCGAAAAGTTGTATTGTTTAAACAAATACTAAAAAAGACTTTTATGAAACAGCATATGAATAGAAATATTTTAATTACAACATTGGTAGCCTTTGCGATCTTATCAATGGGTTCATGTAAAAAGTTTCTTACCGAAAAGCAGGTGGCGACTTTGACACAAGATTATTATAATGACGAGAACGGTCTCAACTCGCTTGTCAATGGACTTTATGTAGTTGCTCGTGTCAAACATGAATGGGAAGTAAATGGTGCCAGGCTTATTGAACCTGAAACGGATGCTTATATGACTAGTTCGTTAACGGCTCCTGCTAATTTTCCACAGATGACTTCCGGGGCATATGGCACCAATGTTAGCAATATCGCTACCAATAATGTTACTAATTTTTTGGGTAGTGCGAACTCTAACTATGCACCAATGGGAGTGTACCCGCACATTAATAATTGTAATATAGCACTTGATATCATTGATAATATCAAACCAGGTAAATTCGGTACAGATGAGACGTACAGAAAAACGAGACGATCTGAAATAGTTTTTCTGCGTGCATGGGCTTATTACCTGGTTTCAAATCAACTGGGAGATGTTCCCTTGTTGCTTACTCCCCGTCGTCAGGATAATGGTATTTATTATTTTCCTAAAGCAAAATTGGAAGACGTTTATAAACAAATAATTTCCGATCTAAGGTATGCGTATGAAAATCTTCCTGCAACAACCAGCGATCGCGGACGTGCTACTAAATGGGCTGCAGGTCATTTGCTGGCCAAGCTTTATCTTAACCGGGCCCAGGCTGCAGGTTTTCAGAATTCAAGTGAGCCTCATCTGAAAATGTTATACAAAGGAAACGTTACGACTGATCTTGATTCTGTAATTACTTTGGCTACTGAAGTAATAAATGGTAAAGGAGGTGCAGCAGGTGGTTTAGCACCTGATTACTGGACTTTATTCAATCCTGCAGTTTCTGAAACCAGTCCGCATAATGAAATAATATTAGCCGCTCAATTCGATCTTAATATTACTTTAGACGGTCGCTTCGGGGGTAACCGTTCATGCAACTATCATATTGGAGATTATACCAATCAAACCGGTGTAACCCGTTCGCAGGCTTATGGCCGGCCTTTTGGAACTTTTAAGCCTACAGATTTTGCTTATGATAACTTCCATGACAAAGTTTATGATTCCCGTTATTATAAAACATTTTCATATGAGTATATAAGCAATATGCCTGCAGCAACAACTACATCATATACATGGACCACTGCGGCAGCTACCTGGTGGAATGCAAATAAACCTGTGGGTGAACCTGCCATACCATTGCCATTATCAAACCCGGCACCCAAAAGAATTTTACAAGGCAAGCGGGCACTTATTTATCTCGAAAATCAAAAGGATGAAGCACTTGATTCAACAATGGTAATGAGCATGCCTTTTCAATTCATGGTTCGATGGATAAAATCGTCAGTGACCGGGCGGTTCTATTATAGACTTTGGCATAACGGTGCAAACATGGGACTTGCAACTGGAATGCCTGCTCCATACCTGTCTTCTAAAAAATATGTTGATCCATTAAAGGGCGGAAGCGCCGATGAAGCCAATTTCAATCTTGAGAATGGTACTCGTGATGCAATACTTATGCGGTTAGCAGAAACTTTTTTGATCCGTGCAGAAGCCTATGGACGTAAAGGCCAATATGCCCAGGCATTAGCTGATATTAATGCAATAAGACAAAGAGCTGCTTATAAAGGTGGTGAAAACCGCCCCAATGTATTGGTAGAGTGGGAACCGAAAGCAACTCTTCTTGCACCATCAGAAAAAGTATTTCCTTATCCTGCCAATGGGGACGCTTATGACAAGATCCAGGTAACGGAAGCTTACTTTACTCCTGGTACGCCACAGGCTTTGGCTGAAGGATATATCCCTACTGTTAATTCAAAACCAGA
>Ga0184635_10000035_pt1 | contig 23427 bp, 24 predicted proteins | sample PLM3_30_b2_FD_133147 | JGI IMG/M metagenome (GOLD analysis project Ga0184635, IMG submission 133147) | Groundwater sediment microbial communities from an aquifer in East River, Colorado, USA - PLM3_30_b2 | ecosystem: Environmental > Terrestrial > Soil > Riparian zone | place: USA: East River...
CGATTTGGCTCAAATCCATGCCGCGTAAGGAAAAATCCCGTTTGGTGAGGATTCACGGTCGTGATCCAAATTGGCATCGTCGGCACCAACTATGGGCGCACTGTGCAGCTGCCCGCTTTCCGCGCCGACCCTCGCTGCGTGGTGATTGCGCTGGCCGGGAGCAATGCCGGGCGCACGGCCGAACTCGCACGAGCTGCCGGCGTCGCGAGGGCCTATGGCGACTGGCGTGCGCTTGTCGAGGATAAGGACGTGCAGGCTGTCGCGATCGCAACCCTGCCAAGCCTGCAGGCGCAAATCGCCATCCGCGCGCTCGAACTCGGCAAACCGGTATTCGCGGAAAAACCTCTGGCAAGCGATCTTGACGGCGCGCGCGCCATGCTCAGACAAGCTTCGCTGAGCCGCAGGCCGACCATGATCGATTTCAATTTCCATCAGATCCTCGCCTGGCAGCGAGCCAAGGCGATGCTCGCCGCCAATGCGACCGGCGCATTACGTCACGTCACAGTGCATTGGCATGTGGAAAGTCGCGCCATCCAGATGCGCATGCGCAACTGGAAAACTGTCGGCGACGATGGCGGCGGGGTCCTTGGCAACTTCATTTCCCATTGTTTCCACTATCTGGAGTGGTTTTGCGGACCGATTGCCGGACTCTCCGCGCGCGTGTCCGGCTTGCCGGATGACCGCGAACTCGAGACCACCGTCGCCATGGCGCTCCAGCTTGAGGCAGGGCCGCTGGTAAGTCTCTCAATGAGCTGCGCGTCTTATCTCGGCATCGGGCATCGCATCGAATTTTTTGGCGAAGCCGGCACCCTGGTGCTGCATAATCCGGGCGCGGACTACATGCGCGGTTTCGAACTGTGGCACGCCAAACGCGATGCGCCGCTCGTCCGTGTCGCAACCGATGATCCGGTCGACGCACAGTATCCCGATGGCCGCATTGCACCGGTGTCGCGCCTGGCAAGAATATTTTTCGACTCAATTGAAAGCGGAAGCCCCGCCACCCCGGGCTTTGCGGAGGGTTACCGCGTGCAGCAGTTGATCGCCGCGGCGCAGCGGTCACATCAGCAAGGCACATGGATCGACGTCGCGCGCGAGACCGCGAAAGAGGAGATGCGAGCGTGAGCCGCATCCTGGTGACCGGCGGCAGCGGCTTCATAGGCTCCGGGCTGGTGAAGGCCCTGGTCAACGCGGGCCATCGCGTCCGAGTTCTCGACGATAATTCGCGTGGAAATCCGCGACGGCTGGCTGAGATCGCCAATGATATCGAGCTCATCGCCGGCGATATTCGCGATGCGGCCGCAGTCGAACGGGCGGCACAGGGCATGGACGAGGTCCATCACCTCGCTTTTGTCAACGGCACCGAATTTTTCTACAGCCAGCCGGATCTCGTGCTCGATGTCGGCGTGCGCGGAATCGTCAACGTCATCGACGCCTGCCGCAAGCATGACATCGGCAGCTTGGTGCTCGCATCGAGCTCGGAGGTCTACCAGACGCCGCTGAAAATTCCGACCGATGAGAGCACGCCGCTCACGATCCCGGACCCGCTAAATCCGCGCTATTCCTACGCCGGCGGAAAGCTGATCAGCGAGCTAATGGCGGTCAACTTCGGTCGCAAACATTTCAACCGCGTGCTGATTTTTCGTCCGCACAACGTCTACGGACCCGACATGGGCTGGGAACACGTCATCCCTCAAATGGCCTTGCGACTGCATGCTGCCACCGCGAAGCAGCCTTCAGGAACCTTGAAATTCGAAATCCAGGGGACCGGAAAAGAAACACGAAGCTTCTGTTACATCGACGATCTGGTCGCCGGGGTCATGGCCATGTTGGCCAAGGGCGAACATTTGGGCATTTATCATATCGGCACGAGCGAAGAAGTCTCGATCGCGGAGCTGGCGCAGCGGATCGCCGGCATTTGCGGGCGCGATATCGAGTTGAAGACCAGCAAGCCAATGGCGGGCGGCACCCTGCGCCGGTGTCCCGACATTTCGAAACTGGCCGCGCTGGGCTATAAGCCGCGCGTGCCGCTGGACGACGGGCTCAAGCCCACGCTCGATTGGTATTGGCGCAACATCCGGTTCGCTCCCAAGGAGGTTTGAGTTTGCGTCCCACCAAAGTCGCGCGAGCCGCCGGCACCGGCGCCAGCGTTCCAATTGAGCAATGCCAGGTTTGCGGTCATTCGCCGCTAAAGACGGTCCTGTCGCTTGGTTACATGCCGCCGGTCAACCAGATGGTCCCGATCGGCCAGGCTCCCCATCAGCAACCGTGGTTTCCGACGACCCTTCTGTATTGCGGCAATTGCGACCTCGTTCAGCTTGGGCTTGCCGTGGATCCGGCGATCATATTCCCGCCGGAATATCCCTACACCAGCGGGACGACCAAACTGCTGCGCGACAATTTTGCTGACCTGCAGCGGGAGAGCGCCGCCATGCTCGGTCTGGACAGCGAGGACCTGATCGTCGATATCGGGTCAAACGACGGGACGCTGCTGTCGAGTTTCAAAGAAGGCGGCCAACGCGTGCTCGGGATTGAGCCGACCGATGTCGGCGATATCGCCAACCGACGCGGTATTCCCACGCTCAAGCGCTATTTTGGAGTCGAAGTTGCCCGCGAGGTAAAGCGCGAACACGGTGCGGCAAGCGTCGTAACCGCTGCCAATTGTTTTGCCCATATCGAAGACGTCCATGCCATCGTTGACGGCATTGTCGAAATGCTCGAGTCGGACGGCGTTTTCATTTCGGAGTCGCACTACCTGGTTCCGCTCCTCAATACCCTGCAGTACGACACCATCTATCACGAACACCTGCGTTACTACTCGCTGACGAGCTTGAAACATCTCCTTGAGATGCATGGCCTCGAAATTTTTCACGCGCGACCGATTCCGAGTCATGGCGGCTCGATTCGAGTCTATGCCGCGCGTCGGGGCACACATCCCGTGCAAGACAGCGTGGGCCGCATGCTCGCTGCCGAGCCGCGGGGCGACGCTATTGTAAAGCGTCTCGACACTTTCCGACGTGAAGTGATCCTGTCAAAGCTCAGATTGCTTGCAATGCTGCGCGAACTGAAGGAAAAAGGCGCGCGCATCGCCGGCATCAGCGCGCCGTCGAGAGCAAGCACGCTCGTCAATTATGTCGGTCTCGATGAGGGCGTGATCGACTATGTCTGCGAAATCTCGGGCTCGCTGAAGATCGGCAAATTCATGCCGGGCACGCAGATCCCGGTCGTGGATGAATCAGAGCTGTATGCCGACCAGCCTGATTGTGCGATCATTTTCTCCTGGCATATTGCCGACGAGCTGGCGCCGAAACTAAAGACCAAAGGCTTTCGCGGAAAATTGATCACGCCACTGCCGGTGCCGCGGGCACTGTAGGCTTGCCGATGGATATCAAAGGCGAGCAGGACAAGGGCAAAGAGATCGCCTTTTTCGACGGTCATGCCGAGGGCGACGACTACAATGTATTTACACCGGAGGCCAATGAACGGCTTGTAGAAGCCTTTGTACGCCTAAGTCGTTTGCCGCCCGGCGCGCGGGTCGCCGATCTCGGTTGCGGGTCGGGTGTGTTCACCGAACTGTTGCGTCGCAAGGGATATCAAAGCGTCGGCCTCGATCTCAGTCCCAAGCTTGTGGCGCTGGGCCGACGCAAGTATCCCGGCCTCGAATTGGTCGAGGGCGATGCTGAGAATCTGCCGTTTGAAAACGCAAGTTTTGACGGCGTGTTGCTAAGCGGACTTGTTCATCATTTTCCCGACCCGCGGCGCCTGGCAGCCGAGGTGAGGCGCGTGCTCAAAGCCGGCGGACAGTTCGTCGCTTTCGATCCCAATCGCATGAATCCCTTCATGTGGCTCTATCGTGATCACGCATCGCCATTTTACAGTTCGGTGGGTGTGACCGAAAATGAGCGGCCGATCCTCGCCTGGCAAATTGCGGAGGTCTTTCGCAACGAGGGGTTTGAGGTTCGAACGGACTACCTGGCTGGCCTCGCATACCGTTACGTCGCCTCGCGGCGTACGCGCGCGCTTCTGCCGATCTATAACTTTATCGACAATGTCGTGTTTAGACTGTCGATCATGCAGCGGTTGCGGCCCTTCGTCCTGACCAGCGGAGAGAAAGTGTGAGCGTGCGGTTGCCCAAAACGCGGCCTGGTCGCAAAGCTGCGATTTGTGACCAATGAACAATGCCATGCGGCAGCGCCTGGACATTGTCATCCCGGTTTACAACGAGGGCGCCAACATTGTGCCGACGCTGCGCGCTATTGCGCACGAGGTAAAGACCCCGAGCCGGATCCTGATTTGTTATGATTATGAGGGCGACGACACGCTGCCGGCGATCGACGCCAACAGGGATGCATTCAACGCACTCAACATCGAATTCGTGCGCAATCGCGGGAGTGGCGCGCACGGGGCTGTGCTCACAGGATTCTCTGCAAGCGATGCGCCTTTCGTGCTCGTGTATCCGGCGGATGATGACTACAACGCGGGGATGCTTGACGCGATGGTGGCAGAAGCTGCGAAAGGGTGCGACATCGTCTGCGCCAGCCGTTTCATGGCTGGCGGCAGCATGGTCAATTGCCCCTGGCTCAAGGCATTCCTTGTGCGCTCCGGCAATTTCACGCTTTACCACATCGCGCGGCTGCCGACGCACGACGCCAGCAACGGCTTTCGGCTTTTCTCCCGCCGCGCCGTGGAGGAAATCGCAATCGAGTCAGACCGAGGCTTCTGCTACAGCATCGAACTGCTGGTGAAGTGCCACCGGCTGGGCTGGCATATAGGTGAAGTACCGGCGCGCTGGTTTCAGCGCGCGCACGGCGCGAGCCGGTTCCAGGTGATAAAATGGTTGCCGGGCTATCTGCGTTGGTACGCCTACGCGTTTGCCACAACCTACCTGATGCGGTCGGCGGCCACCGTACCCCGCAGGCACGCGGCTTAAGATGGAACAGTGACCATGGACTGGCCGAAGATTATCAGCCGCCGCGCAACGCGGGTGTCGCCGTGGGTCGAACTCGTCGAACGCGAAGTTCAGTTCAAACCCGACGCTACGACCGAATCCTATCATGCCGTCGCGCAGCAGGATTACATCGCAATCGTCGCGCGCACGCCTGACGGAATGGTTCCGATCGTACGCCAATATCGGCCCGCCCTCGAGTGCTTCACCTGGGAGTTGCCTGCCGGCATGGTGGACAAAGGAGAGTCACCGGACAATTGCTGCCGCCGCGAGCTTCTCGAGGAAACCGGCTTTCCTTCGCGGACGGTGTATGCGCTTGGCACATACGCGCCCTGCACCGCGCGGCTGTCCAACCGGATCCATTCATTCTTTGTGGAGACCGGCCCACGCACGAGCGGACCGGCGGCCGAGCCCGATATCGAATTGAAACTCGTAACCCCAAAGGAGCTGGCAAGGCTAATTCTCGCCGGAGAATTCGTCCTACAGCTGCATGTTGGCGCCGTGCTTCTTGCCGTCATGCGCGGCCATCTCGACCTGGCATCTGGTCTTTAGATTCCAAGGCATTAACCCGACCCTTGTGGGGCTCGGGAATGCGACGAATCTCGCCTCGACAAATACCCTGGAACCCTTCTAAAAGATGGCCGCGGGGCGGGAAAGATAGAACATGGATTACAAGGGTTACTTCGCGTCTGCCCTCGGTAAGCTGCGGAATGAACGGCGCTACCGAGTATTCGCAGACCTTGAGCGTATTGCCGGGCGCTTTCCACACGCGATCTGGCATTCTCCGCAAGGGCCACGCGATGTCGTGATCTGGTGCTCCAATGACTATCTCGGCATGGCACAGCACCCGAAGGTCATAGGTGCCATGGTCGAAGTCGCTGCGCGGATGGGCACGGGCGCTGGCGGAACGCGGAATATCGCAGGCACAAACCATCCCCTGGTCGAGCTGGAGCGCGAGCTCGCCGATTTACACGCAAAGCCGGGGGCTTTGGTCTTTACCTCGGGCTACGTGTCGAATGAAACCGGGATCGCCACGATCGCCAAGCTTTTGCCAAACTGCCTGCTTTTGTCCGATGCGCTCAATCACAATTCAATGATCGAGGGCGTGCGCCAGTCCGGCTGCGAAAAACAGATCTGGCGTCACAACGATCTCGGCCATCTCGAAGAGCTGCTGAAGGCTGCTGATCCGTCACGTCCGAAGTTGATCGTGTTCGAGAGCCTCTATTCAATGGACGGTGATGTTGCGCCGGTGCACGCAATCTGCGACCTCGCCGAGCGCTACGGAGCCATGACCTATTGCGACGAAGTGCACGCAGTCGGCATGTATGGACCGCGTGGCGGCGGCATTTGCGACCGCGACCGGGCAATGGGCCGCGTCGACGTAATCGAGGGCACGCTGGCGAAAGCGTTCGGCTGTCTTGGCGGCTATATCACAGCGAGTGAGGAACTGGTGGACGCCGTACGCTCCTATGCACCCGGTTTCATTTTCACCACCGCCCTGCCGCCGGCAATCTGCGCTGCGGCGACGGCCGCCATTCGTCACCTGAAGACGTCGAGCTGGGAACGCGAGCGTCACCAGGAACGGGCGGCGCGCGTCAAGGCCATTCTCGACACGGCGGGTTTACCGGTGATGCCGAGCACGACTCATATTGTCCCGGTGCTCGTAGGGGATCCGGAGAAGTGCAAGGCGGCGAGCGATTTGCTGCTCGCTGAACATGGCATCTATATCCAGCCGATCAACTATCCCACGGTGCCACGAGGCATGGAGCGGTTGCGCGTAACGCCCTCCCCCTACCATGACGACGCTCTGGTCGATGCCCTGGCCGAAGCTCTCGTGGACGTGTGGGAGCGGCTCGGCCTGCCGCTGCGATCGCAGGCGGCCGCGGCTGAGTAGGCGTAGTCTCAACATTAGTCTTGAAACGGCGGCCGCTTAAGCAGCGGCTTCGGCGGTTCGCTCTTGATTTTGAGAGAGCGCGCTGTCCGCCTGGCCACGAGCGGCATCATCAATGACACAAAGAAGATGCGCGTAAGATGATGCGCGCCGACATAGACCGGGTCGAGGTGGAGCGCGAGCGCCAGCAACATCATCGCATCGACCGAGCCGGGAGCGAAGGCGATCATCACTTCGGCCACGTGCAGCGACAGTACACTGATCAGCACGGCGGCAAAGAGAGCGGCTATCGCCACCGCGACTGCGAACGAGCCGAATGCAGCCCCGATAAAATTGAGCAAAAGCCGTGGTGGCGTATTGGCGAAGCGCGATCCGGTAATCGCGCCCATCGCAACCATCGCGGCGTTCGCAACCCACCACGGTATGACCGCCTGAATCAGGCCGCTTCCATGCAGCACCGCTGAAGTCATCATGGCCCCGAAGAGCAGGCCGCCGGGAAAGCGAAAACGGTGGGCAATGATTGCAACGATACTGGAGACCAAGATCAGAATCGCAAGCTCGTCGAGTGCCGTCATGCTCAACGCCCCCGTGACCCTTGGCGGAACCTGACCGACCAGACCGAGCGCCGACAATCCGGCCGGCAAGCCCACGGCAATGACGACGACCCGTATGCTTTGCACAATCGCGATTGCGCGCAGATCGCCGCCCAGTTCGGAACCCAATGCCAACACTTGGGACATGCCCCCGGCGCGGCCGCTAGATAGGCGTCGACCTTCCCCCAGCTGTGCACGAGCCGCAGATAGCCCGCACCGCAGATCGAGATTGCGGTCATGGCGAGCAGCAGCACACCGATGCTGAGCGGATAGGTGGCCATGCCGTGCAACGTCTCGGGCGTGACCACAGCACCGAGAGATATTCCGATAAGTATGAAGATCGCACGCATCAACAGCGTGGGAATAAGCATGGGCCTTCCGGCCAGCGACGCGCCCGCAACCGCCAGGATAGACCCCGACAGCCAACCTGCGGGGAAGCCGGCAAGACCCAACGCAGCACCGCCGGCGGCCGCAATACCGAGCGTCTCGCCCAGGTGTCGCAGGATGAGGAGACGGTCTTTGGTGGGAGGCGCGGACAATGCTCAGGGCTTTCAGGCAGCCGAGCAGACCTGCGCAGCGGCTCACCGGGCGCGATCAATGCCGCGCGGAAGCGCCGGCGTCAAATGCATATTGCTGTACGTCAGGTCGCCATTTCGGGCGCTGAGAATGTCCGCCCATGTCCACCGCTGAGCACGATACGCACAAGATCGGCAGCGTTGCGCGCACCAATCTTCTCCATGATACGGGCGCGATGAACTTCCACTGTGCGCGGACTGATGCCGAGGCGCCGGCCCACTTCCTTGTTGGAGGCACCCCCTGCAATCTGGGTAAGCACCTCGCGTTCGCGCGGCGTCAAGAGAGCTCGACCGGGAAAATCAATCGTCGGACTGCCTATTGCATTGAAATTCTGTTTGCGCTCCGCGGATGCCGCGACGGCCCCGCCGACGCGCGCGACGATGGCGCGGGCATCAAGCGGTTTCACCAGATAGTCGAAGGCACCGTTTTTCACTGCCTCGACAGCCGAGCTCACGTCCCCATCGCCCGTCACGATGAAAATGGGCGCCGGATAGCTGTGCGCGCTGAGTTCCTTCAAAACCGCGACGCCCGACTGGTCGGGCAGATGCAGATCAAGCAGCACGCAGGCGGGGATGCGCGTGAGCGCGGTAGCAAGAAATGTCTCGGCATCAGCAAAAACGCTTACGCGATATCCGGCCAGAGTAAAAACAACCGAAAGCGCATCGCGCATCATCGCGTCGTCATCGACGATGAACAGATCACTGGTTCGCATTTCTGAGCCCATGATCTCGTCCTCTCGGAGGCAGCGTCAGTTCCGCAATGTATTTTGCACTATAAACGCGCGGGGTGAAGTTAAAAATGCTGGTATTACAATAGTTTACGGTATGATTGAACGGCGGACCGGTACGGCGGTGCGGTAGGAGGGGCCGATAGACCCGGTAGGCGTTCTGTGGTGATTTAGTTCTGAAATCCTGGCCAAGTCAGGCCTGCCCCGATCTGGAGACTTTATGCTGCAGGGTTGGGTCGTTATCGCCGTCGCGCTTGCGTATATCGGGTTGTTGTTCCTGATCGCGAGCTACGGCGATCGTACTCGCGGTCTTGGCCGTGAGGGTCGTGGTCGTCTGCTGATCTATCCACTGTCGCTCGCGATCTATTGTACGTCCTGGACTTTCTTCGGCTCGGTCGGCTTTGCATCACGCACCGGGTTCGATTTTCTCACCATCTATGTCGGGCCGATTCTTTTGATCGGCCTCTTTAGCCCGCTGCTCATGCGAGTCGTAAGGCTCGCCAAGACGCAAAATATTACCTCGATCGCCGATTTCATCGCGGCGCGCTACGGCAAGGGCCAGGCGGTCGCCGCCACGGTCGCCTTGATCGCGATCGTCGGCACCATTCCCTACATCGCATTGCAGCTGAAGGCGGTTTCTTCATCGCTCGAAACCATCCTCGCACATGTCCCGTCGGGCACCGAGGTCACCCGGCCGCTGCTCGGCGACATTGCGCTTTTCGTGGCGCTTTCAATGGCAACCTTTGCCGTGCTGTTCGGCACACGTCACATTGACGCCACCGAACACCAGGACGGCTTGATGCTGGCGGTGGCCGCCGAGTCGATAGTCAAGCTCCTCGCATTCCTCGCAGTCGGGATCTTCGTCACGTTCTGGATGTTTGATGGACCGATGGCGCTGATAAGCGAAGCAATGCAGCACCCCGCGACTGCGGCAATCTTCAGCCGGGAACCACGCATCGACACTTTAATCGCCATGACGCTGCTTTCGTTTGTGGCGTTTATCCTGTTGCCGAGGCAATTCCATGTGGCCGTGGTCGAGAACAACAATGAAAGCGAGATCAAGCGCGCCGTCTGGCTTTACCCTGTCTATCTTGTGCTCATTAATCTGTTCGTGGTGCCGATTGCGCTCGCAGGGCTTTTGACCTTCCCAGCCGGAAAGGTTGACAGCGACATGTTCGTGCTGGCGCTGCCGCTCGAAAGCGGTTCGAACCTCTTCACCGTCGCCGCCTTCATCGGAGGCCTGTCGGCAGCCACCGCCATGGTGATCGTTGAATCAGTCGCGCTGTCGATCATGGTTTCGAACGATCTGCTCATGCCGTTCGTGCTGCAACGGCGCGGAGCATTGCTCAGCCGCCGCGAAAACATCGGCTCGCTGCTGCTCACAGTGCGACGACTGGCGATCTTTGCAATCCTGCTTCTTGCCTATGTCTATTATCGGTCGGCAGGCGAGGCACAGCTCGCTTCGATCGGTCTGCTCTCGTTCGCAGCCATCGCACAGTTGGCGCCCGCCTTCTTCGGAGGGCTGCTGTGGCGTCGAGCGACAGCAGCCGGGGCGATCGCCGGCATGACCGCCGGTTTTCTGGTGTGGGCCTATACGTTGCTGCTCCCAACACTGTCCGACATTGGCATCATCGGGGAGCGCATTCTCACCGAAGGGCCGGGAGGCTTGAGCTTGCTGCGTCCGCAGCACCTTTTCGGACTTGAATTGCCGCCGCTTGTGCACGGCGTAGCCTGGAGTCTCCTGTTAAATCTCCTTTGCTATGTCGGCTTCTCGCTGCGCCGGGAGCCTACCCCGATTGAGCGGCTGCAGGCCAATACCTTCGTGCCGTCGGACTTTACGCCGATCGCGCCGAGCTTCCGGCTGTGGCGTTCCTCGGTAACAGTAGACGAACTTACAAACACGGTTGCACGCTATCTCGGCGAGGAACGCACACGTTCGGCGTTTGAGAGCTTCGCGAGCGCGCAACGCCTCAGCCTCGAGCCAAAGGACGACGCCGACTTCCGATTAATTCGCTATGCCGAGCACATTCTCGCCTCGGCGATCGGCGGCGCCTCCTCGCGGTTGGTGTTGTCGCTGCTGTTGCGCAAACGCACGGTTTCGACCAAGGCTGCGTTGAAGCTGCTCGACGACGCCAACGCCGCAATCCAGTACAACCGCGAGATCCTGCAGACCGCGCTCGACCATGTGCGTCAGGGCATCGCGGTATTCGACAAGGAGTTGCAGCTGATCTGCTGGAACCGGCAGTTCGGTGAAATTCTCGATCTGCCGCCGAGCCTGACCCGCGTCGGCATCAGCCTTGCCGATATCCTTCGCTTCAACGGCAAGCGCGGCGACATCGGCCCGGAAAGGGTCGAGGAATTCGTGCGTGAGCAAATCGAGCGTTATGCCTCGGGCAGCGAACCGTTTCTGGAGCGTTTCGCGCAAGGCATGGTGATCGAGGTGCGCGCCAACCGCATGCCGGACGGCGGCATCGTCACCACCTTCACCGACATCACACCCAGCGTGGAAGCGGCGGAGGCACTCGAGCGGGCCAACGAGACCCTGGAGCGCCGCGTGCAACAGCGGACGGAGGAACTGACCAGCCTCAACGTGGCACTCGAGCGGGCGAAAGGCGAGGCCGATGCGGCCAACATTTCCAAAACCAAATTCCTCGCGGCTGCCAGCCATGACATCCTGCAGCCACTCAATGCAGCACGGCTCTACGTCACCAGTCTGATTGAACGCGGCGGACGCGAGGACCGGCGGCTGGTCGACAATATCGACGCTTCATTGGAAGCGGTCGAAGAGATATTTGGCGCACTGCTCGACATGTCGCGTCTCGACACTGGCGCTTTGCGTCCCGAATTCGCCAGCTTCCGCATCGCCGAACTGATGCGCCAGATCGAGCTCGAATTCGCTCCCCTCGCCGCTGCGAAAGGCCTGGATCTTATCTTCGTGCCCTGCGGGCTGGTGGTGCGCTCCGATCGCCGGCTGTTGCGGAGGCTGATTCAGAACCTCGTCTCCAATGCCATCAAATACACGCCGGCGGGGCGCGTCCTTGTCGGTTGCCGCCGCAACGGCGACCATCTGCGCATCGACGTTTACGACACCGGCGTCGGCATTCCGCAATCCAGATGGCGGGACATATTTGTCGAATTTCATCGTCTTGATCAGGGCGCCAAGATTGCGCGCGGATTGGGACTCGGTCTGTCCATTGTCGAGCGGCTGGCGCGCGTGCTGGATTGCACGGTCGATCTCGCGTCCGAAGTAGGCCGTGGATCGCATTTCATGGTCACTGTGGCGCGTTCGGATGCACCGCCCGTGGAGTTGCCCGCACGCGAGGAAGCCCGCGTCGATCCGGGGCAACTCGCGGGCGTTACCGCACTTTGCATCGACAATGAGCCTTCAGTGCTGGACGGCATGGAAATTCTGCTGCGCGGCTGGGGGTGTGAAGTAATCAAGGCGCCGGACCTGGAGCCGGCGCTTGAGGCAATCTCCAAAAGCCCATTGATGCCGAACGGCCTGCTCGTCGATTATCATCTTGATCACGGCAACGGCATCGAGGCGATTGTCGAACTCCGGCGCCGCTACGGCGAACTGCCAGCGATCCTGATTACGGCTGACCGCTCGCCCGCCGTACGCGAACGGGCGCGCGCGCAAGGCGTTCAGGTGTTGCACAAGCCAATAAAACCAGCCGCGCTGCGTGCGCTGTTGGCACAATGGCGCTTGATGCGGGCGGCGGCGGCAGAGTAGCCGTAGTCAGCCCTCGGCAGCCGCGCTCTGCGGCCACTGACCAGCTTCGATCTTGGCGGCAGCTATGACTGCCTGCGTACGGCTCTCGACGCCGAGTTTCTGCAGAATTGCGGAAACGTGCGCTTTTACCGTCGCTTCCGATACGCCAAGCTGATAGGCGATCTGCTTATTTAGAAGCCCTTCCGACAGCATCATCAGTACGCGCACCTGTTGCGGCGTAAGCGTCGCCAGCCGCGCCATCAACTCGGCAGCAGCGGCATCCGAACCACCGGCAAGATCGACGTCCGGGGGCGTCCACACGTCACCGCCCAGGATGCGGGAAATCGCGGTGCGCATCTCCTCGGGGCCCAGAGTTTTGGGAATGAATCCCGAGGCCCCGAATTCCATGCAGCGGCGGATCGCCGCCGGGTCGTCATTGGCAGACACTACAATCACCGGCACACCCGGATATTGGGCGCGCATGTACATCAGCCCGGAAAAACCGCGCACGCCGGGCATAGCGAGATCGAGCAATACAAGATCGACATCGCTATTGCGTTCCAGCAGCTCGACCAGTTCGTCGTAAGTGCCGGCTTCGACTATTTCGACGCGTTCCAACAGGCCTACGACAGCTTCGCGCAATGCACCGCGAAACAGAGGATGATCGTCGGCAATTACAAGCCTATATTGCAGCGGCTCATTCAAACGATGCGTTTCCTTCGATTTTTCTGTCGACGCGGCCACGCCGCAGCAGCGTTTTTCACGGGTGGACCCCGCGCTTCAAAGCATGTTCCTCCCCTGCTCCTTTGAGCGCAAGTCTTTCACCACACGACGAAAATTGCCTTGGGCAGGTTACGTTGCAGTGCAAGAAAGCGCTTATAAATCCACACTTTAGGTCTTCAGATTCACCCAAAGTCGAATATGGGCGGCAGGTCTTGCCGACTAGAGTTTCATCAACCACCGCCAGCGGGGGCGCAGGATCGGTCGGCTGATCGAAACTGCGTCGCCGTCAATAGCGGCGGGAACGTCGTTTGGAAAAACACGACCCCAGGGGGACTCAAATGAGCACAGTGGCTGGTACCGCTTCCACCACGGGCGGAATGTCGAAGGACGAAAAATTCGTCATCTTCGCATCGTCGCTCGGCACGATCTTCGAATGGTACGACTTCTATCTCTACGCGGTGCTGGCACCGTTCTTTGCGGCGTTATTCTTCCCCGCTGGCAATGACACAGCGGCATTGCTGTCCGCCTTCGCGACCTATGCCGCAGGCTTCCTGGTGCGTCCATTCGGCGCGCTAATTTTCGGACGCATCGGCGACCTGGTCGGACGCAAGTACACCTTCCTCGTCACGATCATGGTGATGGGCACGGCGACATTCCTCGTCGGAGTCCTGCCAACATTCAATAGTGTCGGCTGGCTGGCACCGATCATGCTCGTTACCCTGCGTTTGTGCCAAGGCCTGGCGCTGGGCGGCGAATATGGTGGCGCGGCAACGTATGTCGCCGAGCACTCGCGGCCGCACGAGCGCGGCTACGCCACCAGCTACATTCAGACCACCGCCACGCTTGGGTTGCTGCTGGCACTGATCGTTATTGCGCTCTGCCGCGGCAACATGGTTGCCAAAGATTTCTCGGAATGGGGCTGGCGCATTCCGTTCCTGGTGTCGGTGATCCTGCTGGTCTTCTCCGTCTACATCCGGCTCAAGCTGAATGAGACGCCGATCTTCCAGAAGATGGTGTCGGAAGGAAAAGGCTCAAAGGCTCCGCTGACTGAGAGCTTCTTCCACTATCCCAACAACAAGTATGTGCTGCTCGCGTTGCTCGGCGCGACCGCCGGTCAAGGTGTGGTGTGGTACACGGGACAGTTCTACGCGCTGTTCTTCCTCGTGATCACGCTGAAGGTGGACTATATCACAGCCTACTGGTTGATCGGTCTGTCGCTGGTCATCGGCACGCCGTTCTTCATCTTTTTTGGATGGCTTTCTGATCGCATTGGCCGGCTCAAGATCATTCTGGCCGGCTGTGCGATCGCAGCGCTCACCTACTTCCCGCTGTTCCAGGGATTGACGCACTATGTCAATCCGGCTTTGGAGGCTTTCGCCAAGGCCAATCCGATCACGGTCACGGCCGACCAGTCGACCTGCAACTTTCACATCTTCGTCGGCCCGTGGTCGAAGTTTACCGACTGCGACCGCGCGCAGGACTTCCTGACCAAATCAGGCCTTTCGTTCAAGATAGCGCACGCAGCCGGGTCCAAGTCGGTCGACATGGACATTGGAGGCACCAAGATACAAGGCTGGGATAACGCCAAGTGGACGGCTGCGCTTGCCGCCAAAAACTATCCGAAGGCGGCCGATCCCAAGCAGATCAACTGGTTCATGGCCGAGTTGATCCTGGTCATCATGGTGATCTACGTGACCATGGTGTACGGCCCGATCGCGGCTTTCCTGGTCGAGATGTTCCCGACCAAGATTCGCTACACATCGATGTCGCTGCCCTATCACATCGGCAACGGCTGGTTCGGCGGGATGTTGCCTTTGCTCGCCACCGCGGTGGTCGCAGCAACGGGCGATATCTATGCCGGCCTTTGGTACCCGATCATCGTGGCAGTAATGACACTGGTGATCGGTCTGGTCTTCCTGCGCGATACCAAGGGCGTGGATATCAGGACCAGTTCGGGTGTTGCGATCCAAAGAGGGTGATTGCTAAAACGGCCGGCGGCGGAAAATCGCCGTCGGCCTTTCTTTCGGAAACGCCCCGCAGCGCGGGGCGTTTTCATTTCCGGCTGCCAATGTATTGAAAAATCACCTCGCGACTGTGCGGTCGGCGTCGATGTTCGATGACGTAGATGCCTTGCCAGGTACCGAGGGCCAGTTTCGCTGCAACGACTGGTATGTGCAGCGACACGCCGTTAAGCATTGCCTTAACGTGTGCCGGCATATCATCCGGTCCTTCCACATCGTGGATCCACGGCGCGTCTTCTGGCGCCAGCCGATCGAGCGCGGCAATCAGATCCGATTGCACATCGGGATCAGCATTTTCTTGGATCGCAAGGGAAGCCGAGGTGTGGCGCAAGTAGATCAACAGCATCCCACTGGCGGCACCGATTTGATCAATGAAGCTTGCCGCATTGCCGGTAATATCGATGAAGCCGACACCAGGCGTTTCAATGTGCAACGTCGTACTGGCGATCAGCTCCGGTTTGGCCTCGATGATTGGAGACATTCGCGCAGGCATGGCGTCAGACTGAAAAACTGCTCAGCTCTTGCGCATGAGGTCTTTTTGCATCGTAACGATCATCTCGACGAGACGGCGCCAGGCGCCTTCGATGAACTCACGCGCGCGCGCCATTTCTTCGGCGGTCGGCAGTTTGATCGTCACATCAGGGCCCTTGTCTGAACGCGGCGCCAGATCCGCCGGCGGCCGCGGCGGTGGCGGATCCTTGAGGGTGGCAATTTCCTTCTTCAGCGATGCAATTTCATCCTGCAGCCGAGCGATCTCGCCTTTCAGTCCGGTCAGATCTGTTGCACCTTCGATCGACAATGCCTGACATGTCCAACCGGAGGTCTGGCTGCAGTAAGCGACCTGACCGGAAATGTTGTCGAGCCGCAAGAAACCGCTCTCGACGCGGTTGAAGGTGTACCGGCTCGCGGTGGTTTGCGGGTTTTCTTTCGGAGCCTCGGCATCGGTCGCGGTCTGCGCCAGTGCAGGTTCCGCAGCGCAGGCCAGAACAAAGGTCAGTACGGGAATCAAAACGCGCATGGCATCTTTCCTCAAACCGGCGGCAGGATCGGGAGCGTAGCACCGCATCATCGCCGGATGTATTCGGAAGCTTCCCGTGCGCGCTGCCATTCCGCGGCGGCACTCGAAACAGACATCCGTTGCCGAAAATCGGACCTTTTTTGATTTAGATCAAACACTTATGCCGCAGACACGGTTCCTTGACTCGATGAAACCCGATAAGTATGGTCCGCGCGGCTTTTAGGGCGGCGGGACACGCGAAACCTGAAACCACGCGGGTCGAAAGCATGTCTGGCGGCGCGCGCGGCACAGAAGATCGCAAAGAACCGCCGGACGACGAGGCTGCTCTCTCCGCGAGGCTCCAGCGTCTCGGCAAACGGCTCGCGCACGCGAGCCGGCCATCCGAAAACGGCTCCGGTCCTCGTCAGACCGCCGATCCTTCGGCGATCGCCCGTGGTTTCCGGCTGTCGACCGAACTGGTCGCAGGGGTGCTCGTGGGCGCGGCAATCGGCTGGCTGCTTGACCGCTGGCTGGGAATATCGCCGTGGGGGCTCATCGTATTTCTATTGCTCGGCTTCGCGGCGGGCGTGTTGAATGTGATGCGGGCGGCAGGGGTCGTTCGCAATAGACAATTGAACGATTAGTACTCATGGCAGTCGATCCAATCCACCAATTCCAGATCGTCGATTGGTTTCCGGTCGCTAAAATCGGCAACACCGAGATCGCCTTCACCAATTCTGCGGCTTACATGGTCGCTGCCGTGGTAGTCATCACCGCGTTCCTCGTTGGCAGCACCGCCAAGGGCAGCCTGGTCCCGGGCCGTGTGCAATCTACGGCGGAGCTAACATACGAGTTCGTTGCCAATACCATTAGGAGCACCGCCGGCAGCGAAGGCATGCGCTTCTTCCCCTTCGTGTTCACGCTCTTCATGTTCATTCTGACGGTGAACCTCATTGGTCTTATTCCGTATGCCTTCACCGTCACCACCCACATCATCATAACTGCGACACTGGCGCTGTCGGTCTTCCTGACGGTCCTGGTCTACGGGTTCTGGAAGAATGGACTCCACTTCTTCAACCTGTTCGTGCCCAAGGGCATCCCAATCTATATCCTGCCGCTGATCGTATTTATCGAAGTGCTGTCGTTCCTTTCGCGTCCGATCTCGCACAGCGTGCGTCTTTTCGCCAATATGTTGGCAGGACACATCACGTTGAAGGTGTTCGCAAGCTTCATCACGTTGCTCGGCGGCGCCGGAATCTTCGGCATCGTCGGCGCGACATTGCCGCTCGCGATGGTCGTTGCGCTAACTGCGTTGGAGCTTCTGGTCGCCTTTCTGCAAGCTTACGTGTTCGCCATCCTCACCTGCATCTATCTCAACGATGCCATCCATCCGGGCCATTAGGACCGGTAACGATCAAGCAAAGGAGTTCGTCATGGATCCAATCGCAGCAAAATACATCGGTGCTGGAATTGCCTGCATCGGTATGGGCGGCGCCGGCGTCGGCGTGGGCGCGATTTTCGGCCACTATCTGGCCGCGGCTTTGCGCAACCCGTCCGCCGCACAGGGGCAATTCGGCAACCTGATCTTCGGGTTTGCCGTCACCGAAGCGCTCGGCATCTTCTCGCTGCTGATCGCACTGCTGCTGCTCTTCGCGCTGTAAGACCACAGGGCCCGTATCTCGCAATGGCGACCACTGCCCATACCGAAGCGCCGGGCGGACACAAGGGTGCATTCCCGCCCTTTAACTCGCAGACGTTTGCTTCACAGTTCGTGTGGCTCGTCATTACGTTCGTATTGCTTTATGTGCTGATGGCGAAGGTTGCGCTGCCGCGCGTCGGCAGCATCATTGCGCAGCGGCAAAATCGGATTGATGACGATGTGGCGCAGGCCAACACGTTCAAGACGCAATCTGATGCGGCGATTGCGGCATATGAAAAAGCACTGGCCGACGCCCGCGCCCGAGCGCAGGCGATCGCCGGCGAAATGCGCGACAAACAGGCTGCCGAAGCGGCGGGCACCCGCAAGAAACTTGAGGATCAGCTCCACGTGAAGCTGGTGGAGGCGGAAAAGACCATCGCCGCTACCAAACAGGCGGCGATGACAAATGTGCGCAGCATTGCCGCCGACGCCGCCAAGGCGATCGTCGAACGACTGATCGGCACGGCACCGGCCGACAGTGCGGTCGCTGCAGCCGTCAAGGAAGCGCTAAAAGGTTGATGGGGAGATCATGGAACTGCTGCACGATCCGGAAACCTGGGTGGCGATCGCCTTCGTTATCTTCTTGGGCGTCTTGGGCTATCTAGGCGTGCACAGGATGATGATAAAGGTACTGGATGACCGTGCGGATCGCATCAAGGCCGAGCTCGACGAAGCACGAAGGCTCAGGGACGAGGCGGCTGAGCTTTTGGCCGAATATCAGCGCAAACGGCAGGCCGCCGAAACGGAAGCGCAGGACATCATAGCCGGCGCGAAAGCCGAAGCCGAACGACTCGCGATAGAAGCAAAGTCGCGTATCGAAGATTTTGTCTCCCGCCGTACCGCGATAGCTGAAACCAAGATTGCCCAGGCGGAAGCGCAGGCGGCCGCGGACGTCCGCAGTGCCGCAGCCGAAGCTGCTGTCGCTGCTGCGGAGAAGATCCTCAGCGCGGAAACCAAAGGAAAGCTTGCCGGCGAATTGATCGCCAAAGGCATAGAGGACGTCCGCAAGAAGCTGAACTAGGCGGAATCAAACGCCTTGCACAATCTGCGCGGCCGATTGCCTTATTCAGGTCCCCGCCTTCGACCTTGGCTTTGGCTTGGCCGCCGGTTTTTTCTTTTCCTGTTGCGCTCCCGCCGGATCGAAGCCCACGTAGATCACGTAGGAATCGATGTTCGCGGCCGGTTGCGGCATAGGAAACGAGATTTCTGGATCGATGTGGGTAAAGGCAACGCGATCCACCGCGCTCGCTACCGTGACCTGTACGCTGGCAAATTTCGACACGATGGTTTTCGGGTTCACTCCCTCTTGGACCACCGCGAGCCGAATCGGCACGTTCACCGTGCCGGAAGCGCCGGCAGGTCCGGTAATGACCCTGCCCTCAATTCCGACCTTCATGGTCATGACGCCGGCGCTTACCCTGCACTCGCGCGCAGTGCGGATGATCGTGACCTGATAGCGCAGATCAAGCGCGGATGGCTCGCCTTCGCTCGGCTTGTTGCCAATCATCAATGTCGCCGCACCGGTGCGCACGCGGATACCGGGACACTCCACATCGGATTCATTGGTGGAGTCGCTATCGCCGGCGCTTGCCTTCGACGACGTGTTGAAGAGGTCGAGGGCTGATCCACTGAAGAGATTGCTGGAGCCGCACCCGCCAAGCACCAGCGATAAACCTGTCAAGGCAATGACCCCAGCGGCTGAGCGCATGATTTCTCTATTTTTTTGTTCAGGCATTTTGATCCGGTGCCATTTTTCTGCTGCGTGTTCAACTTGCAAAACCGATGCATTCAGTCGGGGTCGTCCTTAAGTCGCCCGTACAACAAATGATCCTGCCAAATTCCGTTGATGCATAGGTAGCCGCGAGCATAACCCTCTCGCTTGAAGCCGGTTTTTTCCAACAGGTGAACCGAGGCGATGTTATCGGGAATGCAAGCTGCCTCCAGCCGGTGCAACCGCAGCGTCGTAAAACTGTATGGTATCAGTGCACGTACCGCCGCGGTCATATATCCCTTACGGGCAAAGGGGACGCCAATCCAATACCCGATACTCCCCGTTTGAGCCACGCCGCGACGAATATTGGCAACGGTCAGCCCTCCGACCATAGCATTGTCGTCGCTGCGGAAGATCAAAAAGGCATAGGCCAGATCGCTACGTTGATCTTCGGCATACCGCTTCAGCCTCCGACGAAATGCACCACGGGTGAGATCATCGGCCGGCCAGATCGGCTCCCAAGGCACGAGGAAGCTGCGGCTCGTCTCGCGCAAGGCAGTCCATTCAGCGAAGTCTCCGCTGTGGGGCGCACGCAACACCACGCCATCGCCGGTAATACCCGGCACCGCTTCGTTGGAACTGACTGTTCTAAAGAACGCCATGGACGTGTTGGCTGAACGTCCGCGCTCAGGCCGCGCGGCGAACCAGACTTTCAGCGATCGCGGCGGTGCTTGCAAGACCGCTGCCCGGTCCAAGCGCAGCGATTGCAGGCTTTGCGCGGCCAATCAAGGCGCGGCCCGCCGCGCGGGCGCTTTCGATGGTCACGGCATCGACCTTGGCGACCATTTCCTCAAGCGGGACTGGGCGCCCATAGGCGAGCATCTGACGTGCCAATTGGCCGACGCGCGCCTCGGAACTTTCCAGCGCCATCAGAAGCCCTGCTTTCATTTGTGCCTTGGCTCGGTTCACCTCGGTGCCGTTCAACGTTTCGGTGGCGTTGCCGATTTGATCGATGACGACGCGCATGAGCTCGGGAGCGTCGGATTCGTCCGTGCCGGCATAGAGAGCGAACAATCCCGTGTCGGAAAACGGCATGTGAAAGGTGTGAATGGCGTAACAAAGGCCGCGAATTTCGCGCACCTCCTGGAACAGCCGCGATGACATGCCGCCGCCCAACACGCTTGTGAACACCTGCAGACTGTAAAGCTGCTCGTCGCGCACCGGCACTCCCTGAAGCGCCATGGCAATGTGCACCTGCTCAAGCTCGCGTGTTTCTACCCTGGTGCCGCCACGGAAATGCGCCGGCTCCGGCTCCGGGGCGGCAGGACCTTTGAAACCCGCCAGGCGCTTTTCGACCTCGGCAACGATCGCCGCGTGATCGACGGCACCGGCCGCAGCCACCACCATGCTGGGGGCACGATAGTTGCGCGCTAAATAGCTCCGTAGCCGCGACGGGTTGAACGAACGCACGGTTTCCGGCGTGCCGAGAATGGAGCGGCCGACCGGCTGCTGGGGAAACGCCGTTTCCTGCAAGCGATCGAAAACGAGGTCGTCGGGCGCATCCTCGGTGGCGCCAATTTCCTGGACGATTACGTTTTGCTCGCGCCGCAACTCGTCGGCATCGAATGTCGGCTCGGACAAAATATCGGACAACACGTCAAGGGCGAGCAGCACGTCGGCCTTGAGCACGCGCGCGAAATAGCCGGTCGATTCAACACTGGTCGCCGCGTTGAGGTCTCCACCCACCGCTTCAATCGTTTCCGCGATCTGCCTTGCGGTGCGGCGCTTCGTGCCCTTGAAGGCCATGTGTTCGAGCAAATGCGAAATCCCGTGCTCGTCCGGCTTCTCGTTGCGGCTGCCGGAGCCGATCCACACGCCGAGGGAGGCGGTTTCAAGATGCGGCATCCGGTCGGTCACCACCGCCAGGCCGGAAGGAAGTCGGGTTATTTCAACGCTCATGCAGCTGCTCCTTCACGCGGCGCGCGTGACACTGACGTTACATATCGCTCCACAGCCGTCTGGTCTGCCGGCAGCACGGTGACGCGCTCATTCCGCTTTGCCAGATCGGCAAGTTTATCTGGTAGTGCCGGCACAACGCCACAAGCGGCCTTGACCGCATCGGGAAATTTTGCCGGATGTGCCGTTGACAGGACAACCATCGGTACCGAGGGGTCGCGGGTTTCCTTCTCAGCCACTGCCAGCGCGACAGCGGTGTGTGGATCCACGCAGTAGTTGGCCTCACGCATCCAAGCGCGAATCTCTGCCGCACTCTCCTGCTCGTCGGCCCGGTCAGCGGCAAACAAGGATCGGAGCTCCTTGAGCGCCGACGCAGACAACACGAACCGTCGGGATTGGGCCAACGACGCCATCAGTGCCCGTACCGCCTGCGAATCGCGGCCGCAAGCGTCGAACACCAGACGCTCGAAATTGGAAGAAACCTGAATATCCATCGATGGTGAGGTGGTCGCAACGACGTCGCGGACCTCGTAGGCGCCCGTGGCAAATGTGCGCACGAGGATGTCGTTGACATTCGTCGCCACCACCAATCGATCAATCGGCAAGCCCATGCGCGAAGCGACGTAACCGGCCTATACGTCGCCAAAATTTCCACTCGGCACGGTGAACGCTATCTTTCGATGCGGCGCGCCGAGCGCAACTGCCGCTGTAAAATAATAGATCGCCTGGGTGACGATACGCGCCCAATTGATGGAATTAACGCCCGACAACCGCAAGCGGTCACGGAAGGCGTGGTGATTGAACATGGCCTTCACCAGCGCCTGACAATCATCGAACGTACCCTCTATGGCAAGCGCATGAACGTTTGCATCCGGCACGGTGCTCATCATCCGCCGCTGCACGTCGGAGATGCGTCCTTGCGGGAAGAGAACGATCACATCCACCTGGGCACGACCACGAAAGGCTTCGATTGCGGCGGCACCAGTATCTCCGGATGTCGCGACGACAATGGTGGTGCGTTCCCCGCGCTGATGCAGCACATGGTCCATCAGCCGTGCCACGAACTGCATTGCCAGATCTTTGAAGGCGAGTGTCGGGCCGTGGAAGAGCTCAAGTACGAACAGATTCGCATTGAGCTGGGTAAGCGGTGCCACCGCGGGATGCCGAAAATTGCCATAGGCCTCACGCGCCATGCGCGCCAGGTCGGCTTGCGCGATCCCATCTCCCACAAAGGGGCGGATCACCTCGACTGCGACTTCGGCGTAAGGTCTCCCGGCAAAGCTTTCCACAGCCGCCCGATCGAGGGTCGGCCAGCGCTCCGGTACGTAAAGACCACCGTCGGGAGCGAGGCCCGCGAGCATCGCATCGACGAAATCGAGCGAGGGAGCCTCGCCCCGAGTGGAGACGTAACGCATTGATTCAGCTTTATTTTAGGCTTTGATAACGGTCGTATTGGCACCCGCACAGTAGCCTCGGGCGGTCCCTTTCACAAGGAAACCGCTCATCTCCGGCTAAAGAGCTGGCGTGCGAGCCAGACGACAAACACCCCGGCCAGGGCAAGCGCAAGGCCGAACCACGTGATGGCATATTGCAAATGGTTGTCGGGTAGATGCGCCTCCAGCTTGCCCGGTTTCGGCCAGCCACCGGTCGGCGCCGGCCCTTCCTGGTCGACATAAAAGGGTGCCGCGGTCGCCCATTTCTTGAACGTCGCAATGGAATTGGAATCGCGCAGAAACCAGACATTGTTCTTTGGATCATCCGCTGGGGTGAAAGTGCCGCGCGCTTCCGGCCATCGCATGACGCCGACGAGATCGATAATGCCACGAGGGGCGCCCACCGCGCGCGTTGCCGGATCCTTGCGATCGATCGGCACAAAGCC
>Ga0184635_10000037_pt1 | contig 23291 bp, 22 predicted proteins | sample PLM3_30_b2_FD_133147 | JGI IMG/M metagenome (GOLD analysis project Ga0184635, IMG submission 133147) | Groundwater sediment microbial communities from an aquifer in East River, Colorado, USA - PLM3_30_b2 | ecosystem: Environmental > Terrestrial > Soil > Riparian zone | place: USA: East River...
GATCGAATACAAGAACAACAAATGAGCGAGCCCGTCGCCCTGCCTTTGGCTCTGACGCTGGGTGAGCCGGCCGGGATCGGCCCCGATCTGACGATTCAGCTGTGGCACCGACGCGCCGAGCTTCGGCTGCCAGCGTTCTACATCATCTCCGATCCGGAATTTATCAAACGTCGCGCACGGCTACTTGGCCTGGATATAGCCGTGCGCGAGGTAACCCCGGCGCAAACCGGCGAGACTTTCACACGCGCTTTGCCTGTGGCGTCGCTCGATCTGCCAATCACTGCCGCACCTGGAGAACCTGACGCTTCGAGCGCGCCCGCTGCTATTGCGTCGATCCGCCGAGCGGTGAGCGATGTTTTGGCGGGCAAGGCCGCAGCGATTGTTACCAATCCCGTTGCCAAAAATGTGTTGTACCGCTCAGGCTTTGCCGAGCCGGGCCATACCGAATTCCTTGCCAAGTTAGTGCAGGAAGCGACGGGTAAGGCAGCAAGACCGGTCATGATGTTGTGGTCGCCAGAACTGGCCGTAGTGCCGGTGACCATTCATTTGCCATTCAAGGATGTGGTCACACAACTTACATCGGAGCTGGTTGTAGAGACCGCACGCATTGTAGCGCGCGACCTCACTGCACGTTTTGGCATTTCGCATCCGCGAATTGTTGTTGCCGGTCTCAACCCGCATGCTGGTGAACAAGGCGCTCTCGGCGACGAGGACGGTGCAATTGTGGCGCCGGCCGTAAAGCGGTTACAGGCGGAAGGGATCGATGCGGTCGGCCCGTTACCGGCCGACACGCTGTTCCACGCGCGCGCGCGCGCCTCTTATGACGTGGCGCTCTGCATGTACCATGATCAGGCCTTGATCCCGATCAAGACGCTGGCCTTCGACCATGCGGTCAACGTGACGTTGGGCCTTCCGTTCGTGCGCACCTCGCCCGACCACGGCACCGCTTTCGACATCGCGGGAAAGGGAATAGCCGATCCATCGAGCCTAGTGGCAGCGCTCGCTCTTGCGGCGCGTCTTTCGGCCACGGCACCCGCACTTGTTCCCGCAAAATAGCGTGGGCCGCAAACCACAATGAGCCAGATCGATGACCTGCCGCCGTTGCGCGAGGTCATCCGCCGATATGGCCTCACGCCAAAAAAGTCGCTCGGCCAGAACTTCCTGTTTGATCTCAACCTCACCGCGCGGATCGCGCGTGCGGCCGAACCGCTCGAGAATATTACAGTCGTGGAGGTCGGGCCGGGCCCGGGAGGGCTCACGCGCGCACTGCTTGCGCTCGGCGCGCGCCGCGTCATCGCCATCGAACGCGACCAACGCGCGATCGCCGCGCTTGAAGAAATCGCCGCGCGCTATCCCGAACAACTCGAAATCGTTGTGGGTGACGCCCTAAGTGTCGATGTGCGCGAACAGTTGGGCCCGGAACGTGCCCGCGTGGTGGCGAACCTGCCCTACAACATTGCCACTCCCCTTTTGGTCGGTTGGCTTACCGTGGAGCCGTGGCCGCCCTGGTACGACTCTTTGCTGCTGATGTTTCAGCGCGAGGTGGCCGAACGCATCGTCGCCGCACCGGGGAAAAAATCTTATGGGCGGCTCTCCGTGCTGGCGGGCTGGCGCACCGAGGCCAAAATTCTTTTCGATGTGGCACGCTCGGCATTCGTGCCGCCACCCAAAGTGACATCTTCGGTCGTGCGCTTTACGCCGCGGCAGGAACCGCTCGCCTGCGACGCCGTGGCGCTCCAGCGTGTTACGGAGGCTGCCTTCGGCCAACGCCGCAAAATGCTTCGGCAAAGTCTCAAGACATTGGGTGTGGACGCAGCTTCGCTCCTCGCCGAAGCGGATATCGACCCGACGGCCCGAGCCGAAGAAATTCCAGTCGAGGGTTTTGTCGCGCTGGCAAATGTTTTCGCTGGGCAGGCAAAAGCCGGGGTGTAAAATCGCAACCCATGCAGATGCGCCGGCAATCATTGACTGTCTATGGAGGCCCCCTGTGCGAGACGGTCGTGAACGTACCGAGGCCACAGGGCTCCGAGGTGTTGGTGCGGATCGAACGTTGCGGCGTCTGCCACTCCGACCTGCACATGCAGGATGGGTACTTTGCACTCGGCGGTGAAAAGCAACTTGATGTTCGCGCCGGGCGTACGCTGCCGTTCACGCTTGGTCATGAAATTGCCGGCGAAATCGAAAGCGTCGGGCCGGACGCCGATGTAAGACCGGGCGGCCAGGTCGCCGTATATCCCTGGATTGGCTGCGGGCAATGCGCCGCCTGCAAGATCGGTGACGAGAATATTTGTGTCGCGCCGCGTCACCTCGGGGTTACCGTCGATGGCGGCTTTGCCACACATGTGCTGGTGCCGCACGCGCGTTACCTGATCGACTACGCACCTTTGTCACCGGGGTATGCCGGCGCACTGATGTGCTCGGGGCTAACCGCTTACGCGGCCCTGAAACGGCTTGCCGACCGCGCTGCGCGCGCGCCGCTGCTTCTGGTCGGCCTGGGCGGCGTCGGATTGATGGGCCTCGCACTTGCACGCGCGATGTATGGCGGCGCTCCGTTTGTTGCCGACATTGACGCTAAAAAGAGAGAGGCGGCTCTCGCCGCCGGCGCGGCACAGGCCTTCGACCCATCCGATCCAAGCGCCCGCAAAGCGTTGCTGAAGGCGAGCGGCGGTATTTACGGCGCTTGCGATTTTGCAGGCTCCGACGCCTCCTTGAATTTTGCCACCGGCGTGTTGGCCAAAGGAGGCAAGGTCGTGGTCACCGGCCTGATCGGCGGCGGCTATACCACCGCAGTTGCCATGTTTCCCTTAAAGGCCATGACGATCGAGGGTACGACGACCGGCACCTTGAGCGAAGCGCGTGAGCTCGTCGAACTTGTGCGCAAGAGAAACATAGTCCCGCCCCCGATCGCCGAGCGCCCCCTTGCGCAAGCCTCGACCACGCTCGATGACCTGCGTGCGGGACGCATCATCGGACGTGTCGTCCTTGCCGCTTAAAGCTTAGCCTGCAAGCCGCGCACGAAGTCCGACAAGCCAGGTTGACGCTCTCGCTTGAGCCGTTCGGCGCCAAGGATTGCCGTGACGTCGGCAAAAGCCTGTTCGATGTCGTGATTGATTACGACGTAGTCATAGTCGGCCCAATGGCTCAGCTCATTAGCTGCCTTGGCCATGCGGCGGTGGATGGTCTCGTAATCATCCTGCGCGCGCGTATGTAGCCGACGCTCAAGTTCGGGGATCGATGGAGGCAGAACAAATATGCTCACCATATCGTTGGGAGCTGCCTTGCGAAGTTGTTCTGTGCCCTGCCAGTCGATATCAAACAGCACGTCACGGCCTGCAGCGAGAGCTTCCATCACCGGTTTTTTAGGCGTGCCGTAGTAGTTATCGAAGACTTCAGCCCATTCCAGCAGTTCACCTTTTTCCACGAGCTCATCGAACTGTCGACGATCAATGAAACGGTAGTCGCGCCCCGCCATTTCGCTTGGCCGCTTCTTTCGCGTGGTAACTGAGATCGAAAGCTCGACATTGGGATCGTATTCCAGGAGTCTGCGCGACAGCGTGGTCTTGCCGGCGCCGGAAGGCGACGACAGGACAAGCATCAGCCCGCGCCTTGCGACGGTGATTTCCGGTTGGTGCGTCATCTAAAGATCACTCCAGGTTCTGCACCTGCTCCCGGAATTGTTCGATCACGCTTTTGAGCTCAAGACCGATATTGGTGAGTTCGACTTCATTCGCCTTGGCGGTCAGCGTATTCGATTCGCGGTGCAGTTCCTGCGCCAGAAAATCAAGCTTGCGACCGATCGCCCCGCCTTCAGCGAGAAGCTTTTTCGCCTGCCCTACGTGTGAGGAGAGCCGGTCGAGCTCTTCCCGGATATCGGCCTTGGCCGCGATCAGGATGGCCTCCTGGTGCAGCCGGTCGACGTCGAAGCGCTCCGACGCAGACATCAGTGTCGCCACTTGCTCGGCCAAACGAGTCTTGATCGCTTCGGGTTTCCGTCCGGGTGCTTTCTCCGCGCGTGCGGTCAATGCCGCGATCTCATTAAGCCGCGCGCTCAACAGCTTGCCGAGCGTTGCGCCTTCTGCGCGGCGCATGGCAATCAGCTCGGTAAGAGCCTGCTCGAATGCGGCGACAATCGCAGTCTCGGCAGCGCGGTGGTCCTCCTCACGTTCGTCTTCTTCGGTGACTTCAATGACGCCCTTGAGCGAGAGAATGCCATCCAGTGTCGCCGGAGCGGCGTCGACCTTCCCGGCAAGGCTCTTGAGCGTCGAGAGAACCGCACTGAGCACCGGCTCATTGATCTTGGCGGTTGGCTGTACGCCTTTGCGCTCAACGGCGAGATTGACGTAGACGGTACCGCGCGCAAGCTTTTCGGCCGCGCGTGCGCGGGCTGGAACTTCGACCGCATCCCATCCCGCCGGCAGGCGAAAGCGCAGATCGAGACCCTTGGCATTGACCGATTTGATCTCCCAGCTCCAGGCATAGGAGCCCGCAACACCGTGGCCGCGAGCAAATCCGGTCATGCTCGACAGAGCCATGGATGTGGTTCTCGCGTTTGTTGGCGGGCGAAAGCGCGGCGACCTTAGCCGCGAGAGGTAAACCTCACAAGCCTACTGCTTGGAGCTGTTTGGAGAGGACGGAGCAGCACCGTGCTCAATGCCCCGCAGACGCACGACGTTCTTCTGGTGCTCGGCGTAGTTGTCCGAAAAAACATGGCCCCCGGAGCCGTCGGCAACGAAATATAGCTCTTTGGTCCGTGCCGGATTTGCAGCAGCCTCGAGCGAAGCACGGCCCGGATTGGCAATTGGTCCCGGCGGCAAGCCATCCACGACATAGGTATTGTAAGGCGTTGGCTGTTCGATTTCGCTTTTCAGGATCGGGCGCCCCAGCGAGCCTTTGCCTCCCGTCAGCCCGTAGATGATTGTCGGATCCGACTGAAGCCGCATTCTGACTTTGAGACGGTTGACGAAGACGGCAGCAACCCGCGTGCGTTCGTCTGGCCTGCCAGTCTCCTTCTCAACGATCGAGGCAAGCGTAACCAGCTGCTCCGGCGTCTTGATCGGGAGATCCGGCATACGGCGTTCCCACACTTCCTGCAGCACACGTCGATTCGCCTGCTGCATGCGCTGGACGATCTGCTCTCGCGTCATGCCGCGGGTAAATTTGTAGGTTTCCGGCAGCAGCGTGCCTTCGCGCGGGATTTCCCTGATTTGGCCAGTTAGGGCGTCGTTCTCGAGGAGGCGGGCGACAATCTGTTCAGACGTCAGGCCTTCCGGAACTGTCAGGGCGTGCTGTATCACCTTGCCTTCGGTGATTGTGTCGACCACGTCCGCAACGCTGGCCTGTTTGTTGAACTGATATTCGCCATACTTCAGCTCGCCGCGCGCCTTAAGCGCAATAACGCTGCCCATAAACACATATGGCTGATCTATTACGCCTTCGCGCTGCAGCAGGTCTGCAATGTCTCGAATGCCCAGACCGCGCGGAATATTGACCAATTTGTCTTCGGCGAGAGGACCGGGCGCTTCGAACCGCTGCTTGCCGATGAATAGCGCCGCGCCGACCGCGATGGAGATAACGATGAGGGCCGTGAAGATGGCATTCCCGATTACCACAACGGGATGACGCACACGCCGTGAATGACGGCTGGGACCTGGCACCCTTTCCGGCTCAAGCGCGGCACGCGGGCTTCGCGGCAATGGCGGCTTAGCGGCCGGGGAACCGGCGCTCCCAGCCGGCGGTCGATTCGAACTCACCTGGACCGCTCCCGCATCAGCACCGATACCGTCCCCTGTTCTTATAACCCCGCCACGCCGGCACCAATTCAACTGCTCTCGCACGTTAGAAAAAATTGTGGCGAAAGCTTGGGGCGCTCCAGCGCAGCCTCCTAGGCGGCGTAACGGCGGAAAACCAGCGAGGCGTTTGTCCCGCCAAATCCGAAGGAATTCGACAAGGTCGTGTCGACATCGCGTTTGCGCGCCTGGTGAGGAACTAAGTCGATCGGCGTCTCGACTGACGGATTATCGAGATTGATCGTAGGCGGCGCGACCCGATCACGAATCGCGAGGACGGAGAAGATGGCTTCGACCGCGCCAGCCGCACCGAGCAGGTGACCGATGCAGGATTTGGTTGAAGACATCGACATGCGCCCTGCAGCATTTCCAACCAGCTTCTGCACAGCGCCAAGTTCGATCTCGTCGCCGAGCGGCGTCGAGGTGCCATGGGCATTGATGTAGTCGACGTCGCCAGCCGAAATACCTGCACGGCGAATGGCGGCGCTCATGCAGCGCACTGCACCGTCGCCGTCCGGCGCCGGTGCAGTGATGTGGAACGCATCGCCCGACAAACCATAGCCGACAAGCTCGGCGTAGATTTTGGCGCCGCGGGCCTTGGCGTGATCCAACGCTTCCAGCACAACCATTCCGGCGCCCTCACCCATCACGAAGCCATCGCGGTCCCTGTCGTAGGGACGCGACGCATGGATGGGATCGTCATTGAAGTTCGTGGAGAGCGCGCGCAGGGCCGAAAAGCCCGCGAGCGATATCCGGTTTACCGGCGATTCTGCGCCGCCGGCCACCATGACGTCGGCATCGCCGAGCGCCACCAAGCGGCCGGCATCACCGATGGCGTGCGCCCCGGTTGAACACGCGGTGACGACCGCATGGTTCGGTCCTTTCAAACCGAATGCGATCGACACAAAGCCGGAGGCCAGATTGATGATGCGGCCGGGTATGAAAAACGGTGAAACCCGTCGGGGCCCCTTCTCGTGCAGCGCGATGGCGGTTTCCGCAATTCCCTCGATGCCACCGATGCCGGAACCTATCAGCACGCCTGTCGAGATCTGCTCGTCATTGCTCTTCGGATGCCATCCCGCATCGTCGAGAGCCTGACGGGCCGCGCACATGGCATAGATGATGAATTCATCGACCTTGCGCTGCTCTTTCGGCTCCATCCACTGGTCGGGATTGTAGGTTCCGTTGGAACCGTCGCCGCGTGGAACTACGCAAGCAATCTTGCAGGCAATGTCGGAGACATCAAAATGATCGATCTTCTTGGCGCCGCTCTCGCCCTTCAGCAGGCGCGTCCAGGTCGGCTCGACGCCGCAACCAAGCGGCGTAAGCATTCCCAATCCTGTGACGACGACACGTCTCATAGCCGACTCCAAGCGAAATTGTTCGCGCCGCTACATCGCGTACAGTTTAAGGCCAATGGCAAGCGAGGCGATTGAGCAGCGGCGCGCGCTTGCTCAGCTTTTAGCGTTCTTTTCGAGGAACTTAACCGCGTCGCCCACGGTCAGGATCGTCTCGGCGGCATCATCGGGAATTTCGCAGCCGAATTCCTCTTCGAAGGCCATCACGAGCTCGACGGTGTCGAGACTGTCGGCGCCAAGATCGTCGATGAAACTCGCTTGATCAGTCACCTTTTCGGGCTCCACGCCCAGGTGCTCCACGACGATCTTTTTCACCCGCTCGCCAATGTCACTCATCGTTCCAACCTCGTGCTTTTTAGATTGGGCTGCGATCCGAAATCAGATCACAACCATCGCGGTACGGCTTCGTCGTGTTTGACGGTGATGAGACGATCCCCAATTGCGGAATAACGTCGACGACTTCCGCGATCAGCCGCCCCAGCCGGGCCAAAGTTCGGTTACCATACTTCAAATGCGTTGACTAGCGCGTGAGGACGAGGCGAGCAAGCCCCGAAAACGCGGCATTTCCGCCTTCTCCTTAGGGATCTTTCGCGAGGCCTCCATTCCGGGACCACGCGCTAGATCATGGCCATCCCGCCATTGACGTGGATGGTTTGCCCATTCACGTAAGCGGCTTCATTCGAGGCCAGGAAGACTGCGGCCGCGGCCACGTCTTCGGGCGTCCCCAGCTTGGCCGCGGGAATGCGGGCGAAAATAGCCTCACGCTGCTTCTCGTTCAGCTTATCGGTCATGGCCGAAGCGATCAGGCCAGGCGCGATGCAATTCGCGGTGATGTTGCGTTTGGCGTACTCGGCAGCCACCGATTTTATCATCCCGACCATGCCGGCCTTGGAGGCAGTGTAGTTTCCCTGTCCCGGGTTACCGGTAAATCCTACCACCGAGGAAATAGCGATCACGCGGCCCCAGCGGCGGCGCATCATGCGGGAGACGGCGGCACGCGTAAGCCGGAACGTGGCGGTCAGGTTCACCGCGATGACCTTGTCCCAATCTTCGTCGCGCAGTTGCACGAACAGGTTATCCCGATTGACCCCGGCGTTGGCGACCAGAATGTCCAACTTTTCCATTTTTTCTTCAGCGCTCGGCACCAGCGCCTCGACCGCGTCTTTGTCCGAGAGATCGCACGGCAGAACATGCACGCGATCGGCAAGCGCTGCGGCAATGCCATCGAGCGCGTCTTTACGCGTGCCGGATATCGCGACGACCGCGCCTTGACCATGCAAAGCACGGGCGATCGCGCCGCCAATTGATCCGCTCGCGCCGGTTACCAATGCGGTCTTGCCGGTCAAATCGAACATCATGCGTTCCTCCCCCCCTTGAAGGCGGCGATGTCCTCCGGGCTACCGATCGCGCCGGTGGTGGCGCCCTCGACAAGCCGTTTGATTAGTCCGCTCAGCACCTTCCCGGCACCGACTTCATAAAAATTCGTGACGCCGGCGCTCGCCATGTACGCGACCGACTCGCGCCACCGCACAGTGCCGGTTACCTGGGTGACCAGTGCGCGCACGATGTCGGTGGGTTCCCGCACAGGCTTGGCCAGCGCATTGGCAACGACCGGCACCGATGGTGCCTTGATCAATACTTTCGCCAACGCTCCAGCCATAACATCGGCGGCGGGCTGCATTAACGCACAATGGAAAGGTGCGGATACCGGCAGAAGCATTGCGCGCTTGGCACCTTTGGTTTTGGCAATTTCCACCGCGCGCTCGACCGCCGCCTTGGTGCCGGAGACAACCACCTGGCCGGCGCCGTTATCGTTGGCAGCCTGGCACACTTCGCCCTGTGAAGCTTCCGCCGCGACGGCTGAGGCTGCATCGAATTCGAGGCCTATAAGCGCGGCCATCGCGCCAGCCCCGACGGGCACTGCTTTTTGCATCGCCTGTCCGCGTGTTTGCAGCAACCGCGCCGCGTCCGCGACAGTGAAGGCTCCTGCGGCGGCCAGCGCCGAATATTCACCGAGCGAATGGCCAGCGACAAATTGCGCATCGTCTGCCAACTTGAGCCCCGCTTCCTTCTCCAGCACCCGGAATGCAGCAAGCGAAACTGCCATCAGTGCGGGCTGCGCGTTTTCGGTGAGCGTGAGAGTATCAGCAGGTCCCTCAAATATGACCGTGCTTAGTTTACTGCCCAGAGCCGCGTCTACTTCCTCGAAGACATCTCGTGCAGCGGTGAAATTCGCCGCCAGCGACTTGCCCATCCCGACGGCCTGGCTGCCCTGCCCCGGAAACACAAAAGCGACCGACATATCTTGCCTGCTGATCCCACGTCCACAAATCGGGCCGAAAGACACCTCGTTGCCGGTTCTGTCAAGTTGCGAGCCCGACGGTAACCTTGCGACAAACTCTTTTGGGTAGGATTTTTGTCAATCTTTCAAAGGCCAAGGCGATGAGTGACCCGGTCCCTGAGGATGAACTTGCGCGGGCGCGGATCGATCCGGCCTTTCGCCAGCAGTTCCTCGCGCAGAATCTGGACCGGCTGCTCGAGGCGCTCCAAAGAATGCGCCTCGCCGTTGATCAGGACGATAAAACGGCGCGTCAGATCCGGGAGGGCGCAGATCTCGCCGTGAAGCTTGCTGACCGGCTGCAGCGGGACAACAACAGTGGGCCAACCGCCGCCTAGACCGGGCCCGGTAGCGGATGCCATGCGACAACCGCAAGGGTCCGGCCCGCCGTTTTACCTTGCCTTTTTGCGAAAACCCCTTATAAACCGCGCGCTCCGTCGATCCTGGTTGGGAGCTGAACGGACGGCCGGCCATACTTTGAGCCGGTAGGGCCTTTTGGACCCGGCGTCCCGTGCTTCCGCCTTCAGAGCATTCGAGCCTTTCCCGAAGGGCTCGAGGGGCTTGGCGCCGGGATCGAGGATTGGGACTTAAACAAGGGAAAGGCATTCATGCCGCTATACGAGCACGTCTACCTCGCGCGCCAGGACCTGAGCGCGCAGCAGGTTGAGGAATTGACCACGCAGCTGTCCGGGGTCATCGGACAGATGGGTGGCAAGGTCACGAAAAACGAATATTGGGGCTTGAAGTCCCTCACCTACCGAATTCGGAAGAACCGCAAGGCGCACATGACGCTGCTCAATGTGGACGCGCCACCAGCTGCGCTCAATGAGATCGAGCGTCAGGAGCGCCTTAGTGAAGATGTGCTGCGCTATCTCACCATCCGCGTTGAAGCACACGAAGACGGCCCGTCCGCGATGATGCGCAAGTCGGACCGCGATCGCGACGAACGCGGCGGACGCGAGCGCCGCCGCCGCGACGACGGCGGCGACGAGGTGGAAGGCGTTGAGCTCAGCGCGGTGGAGGAATAGTCCATGGCATTTGCACCGCAAGGCGGCGCGCGCCGCCCGTTCTTCCGCCGTCGCAAGACCTGTCCGTTCTCGGGCTCCAATGCGCCGAAGATCGATTACAAGGACGTTAAGCTGCTGCAGCGCTATGTATCTGAGCGCGGAAAAATCGTACCGAGCCGCATTACTGCGGTTTCGGCGAAAAAGCAGCGCGAGCTGGCGCAAGCGATCAAGCGCGCACGCTTTCTCGGCCTTCTGCCTTATGTGATACAGTAAAGCGACAACGAGGCTTCCTGGGTTGCCGGGAAGCCGATGGTTGGGGCGGACGCAAATTCCGCCTCTAACCGCTCCGAAGGGCGGGACAGCTCGTGATGATATATTCTGCAGTTATAGGTATCGGCGCCGGAGTCGCGGCGGCTCTGCTATTCGCCTCGGTGACGTCAGGCACGTTGCTGTCGATTCCTTTGTTCTATCTCGCACCGTTGCCGATCATGATTGCGGGGCTCGGCTGGAGCCACTGGGCGGCATTGACCGCCGCACTTATTGGCGCGCTCGCACTCGGGATCGTTTTCGGTTTCGTTTTTCTGTTTGCCTTCATCGCGGGTGCCGGCGTTCCGGGATGGTGGCTCGGCTACCTCGCGATGCTCGCTCGCCCCGCCACCACAAGCGAGCACCCGAGTGACGTGTCGCTCGAATGGTATCCGCCTGGCCGGCTGGTGCTGTGGGCTGCGCTCCTCGCGGCGCTGGTCGTGATCGTCGCCATTCCAAATTTCGGCACAGATGCGGAGAGTTTTCGTGCGGGACTGCGTAGCGCACTCAGTACAATTTTGCGCGTTCAAACCGATACTCCGGCCGGCGCACCGCTCGATGTGCCCGGAATTGGCAAGGCCGATCGGTTGATCGACTTCCTGGTCAGCGCGATACCCCCCGCGGCTGCGATACTCGCCACCATCACCAATCTGCTCAACCTTTGGATTGCCGGCCGGGTCGTGAAGTTTTCCGGCCGATTATCGCGACCATGGCCGCAAATTTCCGCCATGACTTTTCCGCCTGTGATGGTCGCCGCGTTGGCACTTGCGATCGCGCTGAGCTTTGTCGACGGATTGCTTGGCATCGTGGCAGGCGTCATTTCGGCGAGTTTGCTTCTGGCCTATGGCGTTCTCGGCTTTGCCGTGCTGCATGCCCTCACCGCCAACATGAACATGCGCGGCCTGGTGCTCGCCCTCGCCTACGCCGCTGTGATCGTGCTCGGTTGGCCCGTGTTGGCCCTCTGCCTGCTCGGCGTAATCGATACAGCTTTTGGCTTGCGGCGGCATGTTGCGCAGAAGCGCGGGCCGCCTGCCATTTCGTGAGATTAAAGACCGTGACCAACATCGGAATTCAGATCAAGGAGTAACGAAAATGGAAGTGATCCTACTCGAACGTATCGGAAAGCTCGGCCAGATGGGCGACGTCGTCCGCGTAAAAGACGGCTTTGCCCGCAACTTCTTGTTGCCGCGCGGCAAGGCGTTGCGCGCAACGGCAGACAACAAGAAGCGGTTCGAAGATATGAAGTCCGAGCTGCAGGCGCGCAATCTCGAGATGAAGGGCGAGGCCGGCAAGCTTGCCGGCAAGCTCGACGGCAAGAGTTTTGTGGTCCTGCGCCAGGCAAGCGAGGCAGGTCAATTGTTTGGTTCCGTCTCGACCCGCGACATTGCCACCCTGCTGAATGACGGCGGCGCAGAGATCGGACGCTCGCAGATCGTGCTCAATACGCCGATCAAGACAATCGGCCAATACAAAGTACCCTTGGCGCTGCACCCGGAAGTCGAGGTGGCAATTACCGTCACCGTCGCGCGCAGCGCAGACGAAGCCGAGCGCATCGCGCGAGGCGAGGACGTGACCGTACGGCGCACGGAGGCCGAGGAAGAGGCCGCTGCGGCTGCTGCAGCGGCGGAAGCGATGTTCGAGCCGGAAGCGAAGACTCGCCAAAGTCGCGAGGAGCCGGACGACGCCGCAGCGGCGGGAGCCGATAACGCCGAGGCGCCTGCAAAGCCCACCAAAGGCAGAAAGAAAAAGAGCGAGGACGCCTAAGCCTCGCGCAACTGCTAGTCAGATTTCTCTGACTTGTCTGACTTGTCTGACTTGGCGCCATCGGCAGGCTTGGCTTCGCCTGCCGCCGGCGCGCGCGGTCTTGGTTCGGCCACTCGCGGCTCGGGGGCAAGAATATCAGCGGGTTTGCCGTCGAGAGGTCTCGCCCCCGATGATCTGGAGTCGCCGCCATCGGTATCGGTCTTATTCTGTCCCGGTTTGGCAGCCGGCTTCTTGCTGCCGTCGATTTTTGCCTTGTCGTCACCTTTGGCAGCCCGCTTCGACGCGCGCCCGGGTCGAGCCGGCCCAGTATCCATCGCTCTCAAATAGTTGGACATGGCGACGGCAGTTTCGCGGCTCGTCATGTAGTGTTCGAGCAGGAAACCGTCGAGCCCGAAAAGCCCGCCCGACTTGGCCAAGCCTTGTGGCGATTTGTGGCAGGCCGAACAATGGGAGGCGAATAGTTGGGCCGGACTTTTGCCCCGGTCCAGGCTTTCCTGCGCACTCGCGACACCGGCAAGACACACCGCCGATATGCCGATCAACAGCCTGATACTGCAACCTGGCCTCTTCAACTTAGACCTCTCACTTTGGTGGCGCCGCCCGCCTGCTACCCATGATGGAACACCTTGATAGCGTATTATTTTGGAATTGTGACCTGCGTCCGACGAGTGGCGGGCATCGCGCTTTGCAGGATTGCTGAACTTCCGCAACTTTGATTAAATACCTAAGAACGTTTGTTCATCCGTCGCGTTTCTTTTCGATAAAAATGCTGGCAGTAGCGCGCGGATTTCGGTGATGGAGGCGGCCGATGGACCGGTTGCTTCAGGTTCTGCTCAGTGCATTTATCCGGCGGGGGACTTTCAAGCTCACCACCTCCCGCGGAAAGACCTTTACATTCGGCGATGGCACTGGCGCCCCGGTAGCGGTGCGTTTCACCACGCGCGCGGCGGAACTCGGAATACTGCTCGATCCTGAACTCAAAGTCGGCGAAGCCTATATGGATGGCACCATGGTCGTCGAACAGGGCACGATCGCGGATGTCCTCGCAATCGCGCTCGGCCAGAAAGCGGAGGCCCCAAATTGGGGCCGTCCACAATGGCTTCGGCGCTACATCGCCCGGCGCCTCGCCCAGTTCAATCCGCGCAAGCGGGCGCGCCGCAACGTCGCGCATCACTATGACCTCGACGGCCGTCTCTATTCGCTCTTTCTCGACGCCGACCGGCAGTACAGCTGCGCCTATTTCGAAGCGCCGGACAGCTCGCTCGACGACGCACAGCTTGCCAAGAAACGACACCTTGCCGCGAAACTCGTACTCGATCATGACGTACGCGTACTCGACATCGGGTGCGGCTGGGGCGGCCTGAGCCTTTATCTGGCCGAACTTGGCGGCGCAAAAGTCACTGGCATAACACTATCCCAGGAACAGCACGCCGCCGCCAACGCCCGGGCTGCCGAAAAGGGGTTGAGCCAGCGCGCCCAATTTCTGCTCCAGGACTATCGAGACGTGCGCGGAAAATTTGAACGCATCGTTTCGGTTGGCATGTTCGAGCATGTCGGCGTCAGCCACTACGAGACTTTTTTTCAGAAATGCTCCGAACTCCTGAGCGATGATGGAGTGATGTTGCTGCATTCGATCGGCAGATCGGAAGGTCCCAACGTCACCAACCCTTGGATTGCGAAATATATTTTCCCCGGCGGCTACATTCCGGCACTCTCCGAAGTGCTCCCCGCAGTCGAGCACGCAGGTCTGCTCGTCACTGATATTGAGATCCTTCGCCTGCATTATGCCGAGACACTCAAGGCCTGGCGCGAGCGTTTCCTGGCCCATCGTGAGGACGTCCAGCGCATCTACGAGCCGCGTTTTGTGCGCATGTGGGAGTTCTATCTGGCGGCCTCAGAAATGTCTTTCCGCGAGCAGAACATGATGGTGATTCAAATCCAGCTCACCAAACGCCAGGGCGTGGTTCCGATCACGCGGAATTATATTGCACTCGAAGAACAGCGGCTCGCGGCGGCTGAAGGCAAGCGTCGACCGCCATTGCGACTCGCGGGCGAATAGTTCCCAACGCAGCCGTTGCTACCAATGGCTTACCATTGAGTTCCACTGAGGAGCCGAAAACCTATTTATGTACGGGGATTAGTGTGGAAAGCGGCTATGACCGGCTGCTTACCATCGCGCCGCCTCTCTCGGCTGGCTAAGCCATAGGAACAAATTTTGGACGAATTGACGCAACACTAGTTTCTATGGCCCACGAATCAGTCGCTCGAAAACAGCTCGAAGAACCTTCCCAGCCCTTTCGCTCGGCCCCGCATAACATCGAGGCAGAACAGGCGCTTTTGGGCGCGATCCTGGTCAACAACGAAGCGTTCTATCGAGTTTCGGATTTCCTGGAGCCGGCGCACTTTTTCGAGCCGATCCATCAGAAGATCTACCAGCTCGCACGCGATCTCATCCGCGCCGGTAAGCTGGCGACACCGGTTACACTCAAGACATTCCTCGACGCCAATATCGACATCGGCGGCCTAACGGTCAGTCAGTACCTTGCGCGGCTTGCCGCCGAGGCGACGACGATCATCAACGCAGAGGACTACGGACGTACGGTCTACGATCTGTCTATCCGCCGCGCGCTCATTCAAGTCGGCGAGGACATGGTCAACGTTGCGTACGACGCGCCCGTCGACTTCTCACCACGCAACCAGATCGAAGACGCCGAAAGAAGACTGTACGAACTGGCAGAGACGGGTCGATATGACGGGGGTTTCCAGCGCTTCGCGCAGGCCCTCACGACAGCCATCGACATGGCCGCCCACGCCTTCCAGCGCGATGGGAAGCTTTCCGGCACCGCTACCGGCCTCGACGATCTCGATCGCATGATGGGTGGCCTTCAGCAATCTGACTTGGTCATTCTCGCCGGCCGCCCCGGCATGGGCAAAACGGCGCTCGCCACGAACATTGGGTACAACATCGCCAAAGCCTGGCGCGGCGAGGTCAAGCCCGATGGGCACACCGTAACGGTCAACGGCGGTATTGTCGGTTTCTTCTCGCTGGAAATGTCTGCTGAGCAGCTCGCCACTCGCATCATCGCCGAGCAGACCGGCATTCCGTCAAACCAGATTCGGCGCGGCGGCATCAGTGAAAGCGATTTCGAAAAAATCAAAGATTACTCGATCGAATTACAGCATATTCCGCTTTACGTAGATGAGACCGGCGGCCTATCGGTTGCCCAGCTTGCGGCCCGCGCGCGACGGCTAAAACGCCAACGCGGCCTCGACGTGTTGATCATCGACTACCTGCAGCTGCTGCAAGGCTCGACTCGACGCTCGGCCGAAAATCGCGTGCAGGAAATCACCGAGATCACAACTAAACTCAAGGCGTTGGCAAAGGAACTTAACGTGCCAATTCTTGCCCTGTCACAGCTATCCCGCCAAGTGGAAAGCCGGGACGATAAACGGCCTCAACTCTCGGACTTGCGAGAATCCGGGTCAATCGAGCAGGACGCCGACGTGGTTCTGTTTGTTTATCGAGAGGAATACTATCACCAGATGCGCAAGCCACTGGAATCCAATCGCGAAAAGTTCGCCGAGTGGCTCTCAGAGGCCGATAAAGTGCACGGCAAGGCGGAAGTCATTATCGGCAAACAGCGCCATGGGCCCACCGGAACCGTCGAATTGCAGTTCGATGCCGCCGTAACCCGGTTCTCCTCCCTGGCCCGTGAAAATCGGTTGCCGGAGCGCAAGTGATTGGCCGCATGGACTGGCGGACGCAGGGCAGCTAAACCCATCATCATGTCCAAGGCCGAAACCGCCCTGCGACCTGACCTGCCGGATGGGGTCGTCCCAGCAGGCGGCAGAATGGAATCTGTCCGGCTCGATCCCGAGGCCGGCGGCATCCTGACGGTCGATCTGGCCGCGATCGTTTCCAACTGGAATGAGCTCGGCCGTCGGGCGATGCCGTCGGAGTGCGCGGCCGTGATCAAGGCAGATGGCTACGGCTGCGGCATCGAACAGGTTGCGCGCGCGCTTGCGGTTGCGGGGTGCAAAACTTTCTTCGTTGCCGAACTCGCCGAAGCGCGCCGCGTGCGCGCGGTTGCTCCGGAGCCTGCCATTTATGTTCTCAACGGGCTGTTGCCCGGAACCGCAGGCGCCTTTCCCGAAGTCCGCGCTCGTCCGGTGATCGGCAGCCTGGTCGAACTCGCGGAATGGGATGCGTTTTGCTCGGCCAACCAATGGCGCGGCGGCGCGGCGCTCCACGTCGATACCGGCATGAACCGGCTCGGCATTTCCGCCAATGAAGCGGCGGCGTTGGCGCCGCGCATTCGCGCGGAAAATCACGGCATTACGCTGTTGATGAGCCACCTCGCCTGTGCAGAGCAGCCGGACCATCCGCTCAACGAGCATCAAATGAAGTTATTCCGCGAAGTGCGGTTGCTGTACCGAGGCATTCCCGGTTCGCTCGCCAATTCGTCCGGAATTTTCCTCGGCAGTGCCGCTCATTGCGACATGGTGCGTCCCGGCGCGGCGCTGTTTGGGATCAATCCGACGCCCGGCCATCGCAATCCGATGCGCCCTGTCGTTGAACTGCAGGCACGCGTCGTGCAGGTGCGCACTGTGCCCAAGGGTGAGACCATTGGCTACAACGCGACCTGGACGGCCAGGCATGCAACGCGCGTCGCGGTGGTTGCGGTCGGGTATGCCGACGGCTACCCGCGTTCGGCAAGCGCCACCGATGCGGCACCAGGTGCGGACGTAGTGGTCCGTGGCGTGCGCTGTCCATTGGCCGGACGCGTGTCGATGGACCTCCTGGCGGTCGACATTACTGCACTGCCCGACCACTCAGTCAGGCGCGGCGACCTGGTTACACTCATCGGGGATGAATTCGGCGTGGATGCCCTGGCGGCGACCGCAGGCACCATTGGCTATGAGGTCATGACCAGCCTAGGCCCACGGTATCAACGCGCTTACAGACCCGCTTAAAGTCTCGCCGTAATTCACTGAAATTAATCAGTTTTTAAAAAATGTTCTTGTATTGTTCTCGCAGTCGAACTAGGGTGCATAAGGGCAATTTCACGGCGATTCCCCATGTCGAAACGCACACTAACCTTCGTTTGTCAGAACTGCGGCGCCGCGGTGAGCCGCTGGCAAGGAAAATGCGAAGCGTGCGGCGAGTGGAACACCCTTAGTGAGGAAGGTGCAGATCGTCCTGCTGGACCGGGCCGCAGACCCGGGAGGGGCCGGCTGTTTGCGCTGGAAGCGCTGGCTGGCGAGGCCCATGACGCGCCCCGCCTGTCTTCCGGCATTGCCGAACTCGACCGCGTAACCGGCGGCGGCTTTGTGCGCGGCTCAGTGCTGCTGGTCGGGGGCGATCCTGGCATTGGCAAATCGACCCTGCTCATTCAGACGACCGCCGCAATGGCGCGCGCCGGTCATCGGACAGTTTACATCTCGGGTGAGGAAGCTGTGGCGCAGGTTCGCCTGCGTGCCGAGAGGCTGGGCTTGCGCGATTCCGCGGTTGAACTCGCGGCGGAGACTGCGGTTGAGGACATCATTGCTACCCTCTCAGAGGGCAAGACACCACGCCTCGTCGTCATCGACTCGATCCAGACAATGTGGACCGACACGGTTGAATCCGCTCCCGGCACCGTGACCCAGGTGCGCGGTTCAGCGCAGGCGCTGATCCGCTTTGCCAAGAAGTCCGGCGCGGCGATCATCCTCGTTGGCCATGTCACAAAGGATGGTCAGATCGCCGGTCCACGTGTTGTCGAGCACATGGTCGACGCGGTCCTTTCATTCGAGGGCGAAGGCTCGCATCAGTTCCGGATCTTACGCGCGGTGAAAAACCGGTTCGGGCCCACCGATGAAATTGGCGTGTTTGAGATGACCGGCTCCGGTCTGTGTGAGGTTGCCAATCCGTCGGAATTGTTTCTGTCGGAACGAGATCTGGGTCAGCCGGGCACTGCAGTATTTGCGGGCATTGAGGGCACACAGCCGTTGCTGGTCGGAATTCAGGCGCTGGTGGCCCCAACTTCGCTTGGTACGCCCAGACGTGCAGTTGTCGGTTGGGATCCAAGTCGGTTGTCGATGGTGCTGGCAGTTCTAGAGGCTCACTGCGGGGTGCGACTTAGCAGCCACGATGTCTACCTCAACGTGGCGGGTGGCATGCGTATTCAAGAGCCTGCAGGTGATCTTGCGGCTGCGGCCGCTCTCGTCTCTTCGCTTGCCAACGCGCCGCTGCCGGCGGACGCAGTCTATTTTGGTGAGGTATCACTTTCCGGCGCCGTGCGGCCGGTGGCGCAAAGCGCCGCTCGTCTCAAGGAGGCCGCAAAACTAGGCTTTAACCGCGCTATCGTGCCGGAAGCCGCACGAGGCGAAGGGGCCGAGCCGGGGATAAGGGTTACCGATGTCGCAAGCCTTGCCAGCCTGGTGGCGGATATCGCCGCCAAAAGCGAAGCGCGCATGGGTGCCAAAACCCGTGGACAAGACGGGTGACGGGGCCTCAATGCCCCGCTATATACGGCGCGTCAAAACCCGTCGGGCTGCTTTCTTGAGGGCGGCCGCAAGCCCAGAAATGGACCAAAAATTAAGCACTTAGGTCGACATTGCCGCCCTGGTCCGGAGCCGCTATGGCTGGCTCGGATTCGTCACGCCGGCAGGCCGTCATGCGCGGCATGAATCGCCGAAACTTGCGGAGCCCGTGAGCCCTCGATGCCGATCACTCTGCTCGACATCATCCTGCTGCTCGTCATGCTGATCTCGGGGCTGCTCGCCATGATCCGCGGATTCATGCGCGAGATCCTGTCGATCGGTGCCTGGGGCGTGGCCGCCGTGGTCACCCTTTATTCGTACAGCCGTCTGCTGCCGATCGCGAAGCAGTATTTCAACAGTGACATGGTTGCAGCCGGTGTCTCGGCCGGAGGCGTATTCCTCGGCACTCTGCTTATTGTGTCGATCATCACCGCGCGCTTATCCGATATGGTTCTGGACAGCCGGGTCGGCGCGCTTGACCGCACGCTCGGCTTTCTTTTCGGACTTGGACGCGGGCTGATCATTGTTGTGGTCGCCTTCCTGTTCTTCGCCTGGCTGGTGCCCGATCGCAGCCAGCCCGAATGGGTGCGCAGCGCGAAGTCCAAGATTGTGCTGCAAAATACGGGACAATGGCTGATGTCGATGTTGCCGGATGATCCCGAAAGCACCATCTTAAAGAGGCTGAAGAGGCCGAAGTTGGAAGATCAGGACACGCCTGATACCAATCCCGACCAGCGCTCGGAATTGCCTTTAGTTCAACCCAAGGCGAGCAGAACGCGATAGGAATGCAAAGAGAGCCGCAAGACATGGAGCTGGATTTTGACGGCGATCGCCTGCGCGAGGAATGCGGCGTATTCGGCATTTTTGGTCATCCCGATGCGGCCGCAATCACCGCGCTTGGCCTGCACGCTCTCCAGCACCGCGGTCAGGAAGCCGCCGGCATCGTTTCCTTCGATGGCAAGCGTTTCCATTCCGAGCGGCGCCTTGGCCTCGTCGGCGACGCCTTCGCCCGCCGCGAAGTGATTGACCGCCTCCCCGGTACATCCGCCATAGGCCACGTCCGCTATTCGACCACTGGCGAAACTGTCTTGCGGAACGTCCAACCCCTGTTTGCAGAGCTCGAAGGCGGCGGTTTTGCGATCGGCCACAACGGCAATCTCACCAACGGCATCAAGCTGCGGCGCGACCTGGTGCATGAAGGCGCGATGATGCAATCGACGACCGACACTGAGGTGATCCTGCATCTCGTTGCGCGCGCCAGGCGCAACCGATTCGTCGACCGATTCGTCGAAGGCCTACGCCAGCTGGAAGGGGCCTATGCCTTTGTCGGCCTGACAAACAAAAAACTGGTCGGCGCGCGCGATCCGCTTGGCATCCGGCCACTCGTGATCGGCATGCTCGATGGTTGTCCCATCCTTGCTTCCGAAACCTGCGCTCTCGACATTATCGGCGCGCAATACGTGCGTGACGTTGAAAATGGCGAAGTCGTCGTCTTTGACGAGGATGGCGCGCAGTCGCACAAGCCGTTTCCACCGATGCCGGCACGTCCCTGCATTTTTGAATACATCTATTTCTCGCGGCCAGATTCCATTGTTGGCGGCCGCCACGTTTACGACGTGCGCAAAACAATGGGCGCGCAGCTGGCTCGCGAAGCACCTGCCAGGGCCGATGTTATCGTGCCCGTCCCTGACTCCGGCGTGCCGGCGGCAATCGGCTTCGCACAGGAGGCAAAGATTCCGTACGAACTCGGCATCATCCGAAATCACTATGTCGGTCGGACGTTTATTCAGCCGACGCAGGCAATTCGCGACCAGGGGGTCCGTCTCAAGCATTCCGCCAACCGCGCGGTGGTCGCCGGCAAACGCATCGTGCTCGTCGACGACTCGATCGTGCGCGGTACAACGTCGCGCAAGATCGTGCAGATGATGCGTGATGCAGGCGCCAAAGAAGTGCACTTCCGCATCGCCTCGCCCCCGATCACACATCCGGACTACTACGGAATCGATACACCCGAGCGCGACAAACTGCTTGCCGCCACGCACGACCTCGAGGGCATGAGAAAGTTCATCGGGGCGGATTCGCTGGCGTTCCTGTCGGTCGATGGCATTTATCGCGCCATGGGCTTTGAGGGTCGGGACCCAACACGGCCGCAGTTCACCGATCATTGCTTTACCGGCGACTATCCGACGCCGCTTACAGATCTCGCTGCGCAAGAAGCAAGCCCGAGACAATTGTCGTTACTGGCAGAAGCCATCTAGCCCGACTGTCACTGTCGTCCGCGCATGACCAAGCCTCTATCCGACCGTATTGCGCTGGTCACCGGCGCCTCGCGCGGTATTGGTGCTGCCATTGCGCTTGAGCTTTCGCAGGCTGGCGCGCATGTGGTGGCGGTGGCCCGCACGGTCGGAGGGCTGGAAGCACTCGATGATACGATCAAGTCGGCCGGCGGTTCCGCCACCCTGGTACCGCTCGACGTCAAGGACAAGGATGGGATTGCGCGCCTCGCGCTCGCCCTCAATGAACGGTATCAACGGCTCGACATTTTGATCGGCAATGCCGGCATCCTGGGCCCACTGTCCCCCCTGCCGCATGTGGAACCGAAAGACTGGGACAATCACCTCGCGGTCAACGTCACGGCCAATTGGCAGTTGATCCGCTGCATGGACGTGCTTCTGCAGCGCTCAAAAGCCGGCCGAGCAGTCTTTTTGACTTCGACGGTAGCCTATTTGGGACGCGCCTATTGGGGACCTTATGCGGCATCAAAGGCCGCCCTGGACGCTCTGGTGCGTACCTATGCCGCGGAGAATGCGACCACGAACGTACGAGCAAATCTGTTTTCACCCGGGCCGACTCGTACCCGAATGTATTTGTCGGCCTTTCCCGGTGCAGATCCTGCAACGCTTCCCACGCCGGAAAAGATCGCCAAAGCAGTTCTTCCGTTATGCCTGGCCGATTGCGCGGAAAGCGGCAAGATTTACGATTTCCGGGTACAAAAATTTTTGGAATGGCACGCACCGGCCTGAAACCCGGGGCCGTGCTTTAGTGCTTCCGTTTTGCCCGACCCTTGTACGGATTGTCCTTCTCGCGCAGCGCTAAACGGATCGGAGTGCCTGGTAAATCAAAGGTCTCGCGCAGCGAGTTCAACAAATATCTCTTGTAGGCATCGGGCACGGCGTCCGCACGCGTGCAAAACACTACAAAGCTTGGCGGCCGGCTTTTCGGCTGTGTGATGTAATTGAGCCGCAGCGAGCGGCCGGACACCGCCGGCGGCGGGTGGGCGCTCACCGCGTGCTCGAACCAGCGATTAAGCGCGCTTGTTGGAATGCGCCTGTTCCACACCTCGTAGGCATCAATGACCGCTTGCATCAATCGGTCGAGGCCCTCACCAGTAAGTCCGGAGACGGCCACCAGCGGCACGCCCTTGAGCTGGGTCAGCTTCTCATCCGCCTGTTGCCGCAACTTGCCGATCGCGCCTGCCGTCTTCTCCTTCAAGTCCCATTTGTTGACCGCGATGACGATGGCACGTCCTTCCTGCTCTACCAGATCGGCGATGCGCTGATCCTGTTCCTCGAAGGCATTTTCGACGTCGAGCAGGACCACCACGACTTCCGCGAAGCGCACCGCATTGAGCGCATCGGCAACTGAAAGCTTCTCCAGTTTTTCCGCGACTCGCGAGCGGCGCCGCAAGCCGGCGGTGTCATAGATTCTGAATTTGTGTCCCTGCCAGTCGTGCTCGACCGCGATGGCGTCGCGGGTAATGCCGGCTTCAGGCCCCGTGAGCAACCGCTCCTCGTCGATCAGTCGGTTGATAAGCGTCGACTTGCCCGAATTGGGGCGACCAACGATAGCGACCCGAATTGGATGCTCCGACGCAGGCTCGGCATCGGTTGCCCGTTGCTCAATTTCTTCCGGCAATACGGCACGCAAGGCGTCATAGAGATCGGACATGCCCTCATCATGCTCGGCCGACACTGGCACCGGTTCACCAAGACCGAGGGCATATGCTTCCAGCCGTCCCGACTCGCCCGCATTTCCTTCGCTCTTGTTGGCGATGAGTACGATCGGCTTGCCGGATTTGCGGGCGACATCGGCAAAGTCGCGGTCGACCGGCGTTGGGCCTGCGCGCGCGTCAATCATGAAAAATATCACATCCGCCTGATCGATCGCCGCTTCGGTCTGCACCCGCATGCGGCCGGACAGGCTTTCGGGC
>Ga0184635_10000038_pt1 | contig 22758 bp, 19 predicted proteins | sample PLM3_30_b2_FD_133147 | JGI IMG/M metagenome (GOLD analysis project Ga0184635, IMG submission 133147) | Groundwater sediment microbial communities from an aquifer in East River, Colorado, USA - PLM3_30_b2 | ecosystem: Environmental > Terrestrial > Soil > Riparian zone | place: USA: East River...
GGGCCGGTGGTTTCATGGACATCCACGAGCGCGCCGAGCGGTACCATGTCGCCAGCGCCGTTGCGGGCTTTTAGTTTCTGGATGTCTTCGGCGTGAACACGGAAGTTCGCGTCGGCTTGCGCCGTCACTTGATATGTGCGGCCAAAGCGGTTGAAGTCGTTCACGTAGAGCGAGCCGAGGTAAATCTGCAACGTGTCGTTCACGTCGGCCAGTGCCACGTTCATGCTCTTGGCTTTCACGCGATCCACGTCCACGAAAATCTGCGGCACGCGCGTGGTGAAGGTGGTGAACACTTGCGCGAGTCCTGGCGTCTGGCTGCCGTCCACCATCGTGCGAAAGGCCGTGCCCGCGAGCGCATCCAAACCAAGGTCTGCGCGATCTTGAATCATCATCTTGAACCCGGCGGTGCTGCCTAGGCCGCGCACGGGCGGCGGCGGCAAGACGAGGATGCGCGCGTCGCGCAGTTCAGAGTAGCGCGCGTAGAGTTGCCCCATGATGGCCTTGGCAGACTTGTGGGCTTCTTTGCGATCCTTGAATTCTTCCAGCGAGACAAACATCGTGCCGGCATTGGGAAGGTTCGCGCCGACCAGAAGATTGTAGCCGGGAAACTCAACCGTGCCCTTCACACCGGGAATCGTGCGCGCGATTTCACTCGCGCGGTCGATGATCGTGTGACTGCGTTCCAGGCTCGCGCCGTCAGGCAATTGCGCGAAGACGATCAGGTATCCGGAATCCTGCGTGGGAATGAAGCCGCTGGGCACGATCTTGAAACCGCCCCATGTCAACAGAAGCAGTCCCGCATAGACGGCCAAAGCGACGCCGCCGCGCCGGACTGTGCCGCTAACAGCGCGGACGTAACCGTTCCTTGTGCGCTCAAAACTATTGTTGAAGAGCTTGAAGAACCAGCCGAGCACGCGATCCATCCCGGCGGCGAACCAATCTTTTTTCGCGTGATGGCCCTTCAACAGAATCGCGCTCAGCGCGGGCGAAAGGGTCAGAGAGTTGAAAGCGCTGATGACGGTTGAAACCGCGATGGTCAGCGCGAACTGCCGATAGAACTGCCCGGTGATACTGCTGACGAACGCGGTCGGAACGAACACCGCGCACAACACGAGAGCGACGGCGATGACCGGGCCGCTGACTTCGTTCATCGCTTTCTTCGTGGCCTCGACCGGCGCGAGGCCGAGTTCAATGTTCCGCTCGACGTTTTCCACCACGACGATGGCGTCGTCCACGACGATCCCGATGGCGAGCACGAGGCCGAATAAGGAAAGGTTGTTCAGTGAGAAGCCAAACACTTTCATCACCGCGAACGTGCCGATGAGCGACACCGGCACGGCGAGCAGCGGGATGATGGACGCGCGCCAGGATTGTAGAAAGACGATGACGACCAGCACCACCAGCAGCACGGCCTCGAACAATGTATGGATGACTGCCACGATGGATTCGCGCGCAAACAACGTCGTGTCGTAAATCACGCGATAGTCAACGCCGGGCGGAAAGTGTTTCTTGAGCTCCGCCAGCTTCGCTCTCACCGCGTCGGAAGTCTCGATGGCGTTTGATCCGGGCAGCTGAAAGATTACGAGCGCGGCAGCGGGCCTGCCGCTGAGTTGCGAGGCAACCGAGTAGTCGCGCGCGGCAAGTTCGACTCGTGCCACGTCTCGGATGCGCGTGACCTGCCCTTGTGACCCCTGTTTGACGATGATTTCGCCGAACTGCTGGTCATCCAACAACCGTCCCTGCGTGCTAATGGTAAGTTGGAAATCATTTCCCGCTGGTACGGGCGGCTGACCAATCGTGCCGGCCGCCACCTGAAGATTTTGTTCGCGGATGGCGCGGACGACATCGCCGGCCGTCATGTTGCGCGAGGCGAGTTTTTCCGGGTCGAGCCAGATGCGCATCGAATAATCGCGCGCCCCGAACACGGTTACATCTCCGACACCTTCGATGCGGGCGAGTTGATCCTTTACCTGGAGGAAGGCGTAGTTACCGAGGTAGAGTTCGTCGCGCGAACTATCCGGCGAGACCAGATGCGCCACCATTGTGAGGTCGGTCGATCGCTTCGTGGTCGTCACCCCGAGACGACGCACTTCTTCAGGCAACTTCGGTAGCGCGATCGACACGCGGTTTTGCACGAGCACCTGCGCGGTGTTGAGATCCGTGCCGAGCTTGAACGTAATGGTCAGCGACATCACGCTATCGCTGGTCGAGGTGCTCGACATGTAGAGCATGTTCTCGACTCCGTTGACTTCCTGCTCAATGGGCGTGGCGACGGTTTCGGCGAGGACTTTCGGATTCGCGCCAGGATACACGGCGCGCACGACGACCGTGGGCGGCGCGATTTCGGGATATTGAGCGATGGGCAATTGGAACACCGCAATCCCACCCACCAGCACGATGACGATGGAGAGGACGGCTGCGAAAATCGGACGGCGAATGAAAAAATGGGAAAAGTTCATGGCGATTCCCCCATCAGTTGGCCACGGCAGTTTGCGGCGAACCTTCCCACAGTTTCGCCTCCACCACGATTCCCGGACGCACGCGCATCAATCCTTCAATGACGATCTGTTCACCTGGCTTCAGCCCCTCCTTCACCACACGCAGGCCGTCTATCATTGGGCCGATCTTAAGAGGGCGAAACTCAACCTTCTTCTCCGCGTTGACTACATAGACAAATTTCTGCGCTTGATCTGAACCCAATGCGCGGTCCGGGATGAGCAGCGCCGGATATTTTCCGCTGCCAGGGATGCGGATGCGCCCGAAGAATCCCGGACTCAAGCTATGATCTGCATTGGAAAACACGCCGCGCGCACGCATCGTTCCCGTGCCGGGATCAATCCGGTTGTCCACAAAATCCATATAGCCCTTGCGGGGAAAGCCGGCTTCATCCGCCAATCCCATCTCGGCGGGGATTAGTTCGTCGCGCGCGCTCACGCGTGTGCCTTCGCGTCGGAGGTGGAGGTATTTCAAAACGGAGCGCTCATCAGCGTCGCCGTAAAGATAAAGAGGATTGAGCGAAACGATCGTGGTCAGAAGCGTTGCTCCAGAACCCGCCACTCCGCTGCTGATGAGGTTCCCCTCGGTGACCACTGCGCGGCTGATGCGCCCGTCAATCGGCGCATGGATCTGAGTGAATTCGAGATTGAGTTTGGCCGAGTCCAGTGTTGCTTTCGCCGACCTCACAGCGGCCTGCGCCGCAGTGTAGGTCTTCGATTTCGTGTCATAATCTTCCTCCGAAATGGCCTTGGTCGCGATTAAGCGCTTGGCTCGTTCGAAATCGTTCTTTGCCAAATCGGTCTGACTGACCGCGCGTTCGTATTCCGCGTTCGCATGATCGAATTCTGCCTGATACGGGCGCGGATCAATCGTGAACAGCAGGTCGCCCTTCTTGACCTCCTTGCCTTCCTTGAAATGAACCTTGTCGAGATAGCCGCTGACGCGCGCCCTCACTTCGACGGTCTCCGGCGATTCGAGCCGCCCGATGTATTCGTCCCACTCGACCACTTCACGTGCGACGGGCTGAATGACGGAAACGGTGGGCGGTGGTGGAGCCGCTGGCTGGGCGCGTTTTCCGCAACCTGTGAGAAACGAGCTGATCAAAAGAGCGGAGAGTGTGAGCCGGCAGTTCGTTCTCATGGATTTCACTCCTTTGCTTGCATGTGCGCCTCAACCAGCCACAACAACTTGTCCACGCCGCGCGACACTTCGGTGAACAGATCGGCGGTGTCCGCATCCCCGGCCTTGGCAGCGGTGTCAATGGACTCACGCGTTGTCGTCGCAAACTTTGCGAGGGCGCTCGACAACGCAGCGACGTGTTTCTGTCCGGACGTCAAGTTCAGCGGATAGGCAGAAAGACGTGATTCCTTTGAAACTATTTGAATCGTGCCTAACGCTACTCCACCGAGTTCAACTCCACGTTCCGCGATGTCGTCGGTGAACTCCTCCAACTCCTCAGCGACCTTGTCGAAGAGCTCGTGCAAACCGATAAAATGCGGCCCTTTGACATTCCAATGCGCTTGCTTGGCTTGCAAACCGAGGTCCAGCACATCCGCCAATTGCTGGTTCAGCAAATCAATCATCGCGCGCCGGATGGGCTTGCGCAGCGTATTCTGTGTTGGGTTGAGTTTCGTTTTCATGTCTTCGTAGTTGGATTCGAATCAGGCTCGGCGAGCCATGCGTCGGCCGGGATTTGCGCTACGCCCGGATAAACCGTGTAGGCGACCAGGTTGGCCAGGTTCAGCACGCCGATCCCGCCTCCGCGCAGCCGCATGTGGACGGCTGCCTTCGACAGCATGAACTGCATGAAAGACTGGCTTTCAGCGGGCAGCTTTACCGGGATCTCAACCATCACGAACAGCGGATGGCCTCCTCTCATCTGAAGTTTGACAAACGATACGAGCAAATCGCCAACCGGTGTCGGTTGCTCCCGTTTCGCCATCCGCGTGGGTTGATCCAGATGCGCATGTTTGCGAAATTCCTCCTCAGATAACTCAACGATGTCGGAGTATCCGCCGGGAAACTCCCAGCACTGGAAGGAATCATGGAGGAAGTCAACCCGGACAGTTTCTGCGGAAACGAAAACCGCCTTGGAATGTTCGCTGCCGATGACGATGCGCGGACGCGCAAAGAGCCTCGCCGGGTCAACGCCCTCCCATAGCTTTGCGGCTGCTGAGTCGTCGGTTTGGACAAATGAGTGAAGCGACCCATCCGTGAGATGGAATCGAATCGTCAACGTTGCTTTCGATACGTTGCTTTGTGTGTTTGTTGTCATACGCGTGTGGGAGAGTTTTCTTTGCACCTCGAGAGGTTCATCGTTGGAGAAAATGCATTCATCTTCAAAAAGCGAAACAGTCGCAGCCCAAGCCGAAGAATCCGGCGTAACGATTGCGCGCTGCGTCTGCGGCGGCGAACAGTTCATGCAATGCGTGAGCGCATCCGTGCTCGTGACACTCGGCGCTGTGGCGATGTTCCACGGGAATGCCGGCTCGCGCTGCCTTGCGAGTGTCAAGCGGTGCGCCATAGCCGCCGAACACCTCGACCGGCGACCATTCCGGCAAAACCGGAATCGATGGCGGCGCGTGCGAGGTGAACTCCACCGTCGCATGAACGATGTTTCCGCCAACGACGGTGAGAACAGATTCGATGGCTTTGATGTGTTCCTCCGGGACGGAAAAATAGTCGTCGGTGAGCGCAACGAAATCCGCCAACCGTCCGACTGCAATCGTCCCCTTCTTTCCGCTCTCGTTCGAAAACCAGCTGCTGCCTTGCGTGTAGAGTCGTAGCGCCTCTTCGCGAGTAAGCCGATTCGTGTCAGGATACATGGAGACGCCGCCGACGGTTCTTCCCGTCACGAGCCAATAGAGCGACACCCACGGATTGTAGCTGGCCACGCGTGTCGCATCCGTGCCCGCGCCGACCGGAATGCCAAGCTCCAACATCTTCCGCACTGGAGGAGTCCGCTCCGCAGCCTTTTTGCCGTAGCGATCCATAAAGTATTCGCCCTGATAGGCCATGCGATGCTGAATCGCGATGCCGCCGGCGAGCGTCCGCACGCGTTCCAGATTGCGCTCGGAAATCGTTTCGCAATGGTCGAAGAACCAATTCAATCCCTTAAACGGCACGTCACGATTCACTTCTTCGAACACATTCAGAAAGCGCGTGATGCTCGCGTCGTAGGTCGCGTGCAGGCGGAACGGCCATTTGTTGGCCGCCAACACTGCGACGACTTCCTTGAGTTCGCCTTCGAGTGAAATCGGAAGATCCGGACGCGGTTCGAGAAAGTCCTCAAAGTCCGCCGCCGAAAACACGAGCATCTCACCAGCGCCGTTGCAGCGAAGATGCTCGTCACCTTTGCCAGGACCAGTCATTCTGATCCAGCGTGCGAAGTCTTCCTTCTCCTGTTTCGGCTTTTGCGTGAAGAGATTGTAGGCGATACGGAGCGTCATCTCGCCGCGCTTGTGCAATTCCTCGATGACGGCGTAGTCCTCCGGGTAATTCTGAAACCCACCGCCGGCGTCAATGATGCTCGTGAGGCCGAGCCGATTGAGTTCGCGCATGAAGTGGCGCGTGGAATTCAACTGATGCTCCGGCGGCAGCTTCGGCCCTCTGGCGAGCGTGGCGTAAAGGATCGTGGCGTTCGGGCGCGCGATGAGCAGGCCAGTCGGATTGCCTTTGCTGTCACGCTGAATTTCACCGCCTGGCGAATTGGGTGTGTCCTTCGTGTAACCGCAGGCCCGCAGCGCGGACTTGTTCAACAACGCGCGGCAATACAAGTGTAGGATGAATACTGGAGTGTCGGGCGCAGCCTCGTTGATTTCCTCCAGTGTCGGCATGCGTCGTTCGGCAAATTGAAACTCGCTCCAACCGCCGACCACGCGCACCCATTGTCCGGGCGGCGTTCGCTGCGCCTGCTCCCGCAACATCCGCAAGCCGTCCGCAAGCGACGGCACGCCGTCCCAGCGCAGTTCCATGTTGTAATTCAATCCGCCGCGAATGACGTGCAGGTGCGAGTCGTTCAGACCCGGAATCACACGTCGGCCTTGGAGGTCAATGACCTTCGTATTCGGACCGGGTTGATATTCTTCGGCGTCGTTCACACCGACGATGCGGCCATTCTTAACGGCAAGATTAGTCGCATCGGGACATTTCGGATCGAGCGTCGTGATGTGCCCGTTATGAACAATCAAATCTGGAGAGGCGTTGGAATTCATACTGAAGTTTTCTTTTCGTTGGAGTGCAGCCAGCCGTGCAGCGCGCGGCTGACCAGCGGCATGACCACCCAAGTCAGGAGGGCTACTATGCAGGCGTTGAAAACAGCGCTGTTAAGAATAAATGGCCAGTGCCGAATCGCCGCGCCCAGCGTCAGATTCAAAATCGCGGCAGTCGGAAAGACACCGAGGAGAGTGGCGAGCGCCATTTTCCAGCGCGGGGGCGGATCTTGCGGTGAGCGAAACCACGCTTCGAGGCCGTGCAAAGGCCGGGCGCTCCAAGAATCTGTTTCCGTCAGAGGCCGGCACTTTTCTTCCCACGCCTTGTAGATCGGCGACGCATAAAAGTCGTCGCGCTCTTTTTCATCAGCGAACGTGCGCAGGATGCCGAACTCACGCGAGTCCGAACCGGGCGGCGGCACAATCATGGTCGCGCCCAGCACGCCGCCGTGCGCGAACGAGGTTTGAAAAAATTCGCGCAACGCCCCCTGAAACTCCGCTTCGCGGCCGTGTCGCACGCGGCGGGTTATGGCGATGTGAATGGGCATCAGTGGCCTCGTGTTGTTGTCGGCCCGATCTGAAATTTCATCGGTCGTTTCAAGGTTGAGCGTTGAGGAAAGTTGTGAGCGCGGAAATCGTGGCCTGTGGTGCTTCATCCATCAACCAATGTCCCGAACCGGAAATAATTTTCCCCTGCACGTTCGACGCAACCAACTTGGCCTGGGCAATGAGAAATTCGCCACCAGATTTCTCACCGCCGAGCACCAGCACCGGCATTGAGAGCGGCGTCGCGCCGAACGCGGCGAAGTCCTTCGCGTCGCGCTCGAAGTTTTTGAAATACTCGAAGCCCGCACGCATACCGCCCGGTTGCGCGTAGGCTTTCGCATAGATTCGCCGGTCGGCTTCAGACACGGAATGTTTCGGGTTTGCGGCGAAGTCATTCCAAAAATGCTCGAAGTAAGTCCGCTCTCGGCCCTTAACCAATGCGAGCGGCACTTCCCCGTAAAAATGGAAATGCCAGAGGTCGCGCATCAGCCAAACATTCTTCCAATCGCCGATGCCTGGCAGGAAAGCATCCATGAGCACAAGGCGATCGGTCTCTTGTGAGAACTGTGCGGCGTAGGCGTAAGCCACCATCAATCCAATGTCGTGACCGACGACGGTCGCGCGCTTGAATCCGAGCGAAGTGACAAGGTCGTGAATATCCACGGCTATGTTCTTTTTGTCGTAGCCGGATTCCGGTTTGGATGAACCACCCGCGCCCCGAAGGTCGGGAACAATGACCGTGTGATTCTTGGCTAGCAGCGGCATGATGGGATTCCACATGTGACTCGTCTGAGCGTAGCCGTGCAACAGGACCACCGGGCTTCCTTTGCCACCGATGGCGTAGTGGAGTCGAACCCCGTTGACCTCGGCGTCGTGCTCGATGAAACCGGCAAGGACTCTGACTGCTGTTGCAGATAGCGAGGAGCACGCCAGCAGAAATATGATTACGAGACTTTCCATGCCGGTGAGACGGTTGCGTTTGAATGGTGTTGTTTGAGTGTTCACTTGGTGATCCTCTCGTAGCTCTCGTTCCGACACCGGCTCAGTGCGCTTTCTTCGGCACGACTTGTGGCTTCTGCGCGGTTTGTGGCGCGTGATGAACCATCGTGTAGGCGTATTCCACCCCGACGCCGTAAGCCCCGGCCTGCGGTCGAAGCAGTTTCATCAGTGCGTCGTAGTGCTCCTTTCTCGCCCAATCGCGTTGCCATTCGAGCAGAGCGGCGATGGTCGTGAGCCGCACCGCGCCGGCCTGCACCATGCGCGCGATAGCCGCTTCTTGCGCGGTGGGAGAAGTCGCGCCGCAGCAATCCTCGACGACGTAAATGTTGTAGCCCGCGCCGAGCATTTCGATGGTCGGCCAAGTGATGCACACTTCCGTCCATAGACCGTCATGATGATGTTCTTGCGGCCCGTCGCTTCAATCGCCTTGCGGAAGCCGGCGTCGTCCCACGAATTCATAGAGGTGCGCTCCACGACAGCCTGCCCGGGGAACACGTCGAGCAGTTGCGGCACGACGTAGCCGGAAAAACCCTCGGACTCGACGGAGGTGATTACGGTGGGCACGTTGAACTCCTTCGCGCACTTGGCGAGGAGGGTGACGTTGTTGAGGAGAGTTGCACGATCCGCGTTCGCCACGCCAAAGATCATCTGCGGCTGATAGTCAATGAAGACGATGGCGCTGTCCTGCGCCGTGTAGAGTTTGTGATAGTTCGACACGTTGTTTTTCCTTTCTATGTTTTGGTTAATTGAGATCAAACAGAAGCAGGCGAGCCTCCCGTTGTGGCGGCGAAGCACTGCCACCCTGTTGATCAACTAGTGTTTTTGCTTACTCCTTTGGCTGCGGTTTCAATCAGCTTTGCAACAGCGTTTGGTTGCGACACATAAATTGCGTGGCTGCCCGCCACTTCGACGATTGTCGAACCCGCGCGCTTGGACATGAAACGCTGTGCCGGCGGCGGGATCATCTTGTCTTCGGTGGCGACCAAATACCAACTCGGCTTGGTCCGCCATGCCGCCTCGCTGATCGTGCCACTGAGCGCTCCAACGCCCCACGGGACTTGTGAGTCGGCCATGAATGCTGCCTTGTCAGCGCCTACGTCGGCGCCGAATGAGGCGTAGAATTTTGTTTTGTCGAGGAACAGATAGCCGTCCTGTGGCGGCAATATCGGTGGCACGGGCGCGCCCGGCGGTGGATTCTGGATGAGCGAGGAAACTGACTCGCCCTTGTCCGGAGCAAAGGCGGTGATATAGACAAGTCCCGCAACCTTCGGCTCGTTGCCGGATGCTGTAATCACCACACCGCCGTAAGAGTGGCCGACAAGAATTACCGGACCTTTGAGCGTCGCAAGCACGCGCTTGGTCACAGCAACATCATCCTCGAGCGATATCGTTGGATTCTGAACAACGCTGACGTTGTAGTCGTCTTTCTTGAGAATTTTATAGACTTCTTCCCAACCAGAGCCATCCACGAAGCCTCCGTGAACGAGAACGATTGTCTTTGCAGTCGAATCAAGTGTTCCAGCCATAATGGTTTCCTTTCTTTGTGTATTTGTTGTTAACCGAGATTAGCGTCCAGCCACACATGATTGGGCATGACCGCGATTGCTGCCTCTTCGAATCTTGATCATGTTCTTACCTTCGATGCCGACGCAACCGGCTGGCCGCGGAACTTCATCGCCGCGAGGATGCCGAGGACCACAAACGCGACCAAGACGACGAGTTGCGTCAGCTTGAATGGCGGATCGTTCTGAGTCGGAGCGATGTCTTTCAACGCCGGTATCTTTTGAAAGGACTGGACGATCAGGATGAACGTATTGAAATAGAGCGCGAGCACCGCGCTGATCACGTACGTCTTGCGCCACGCGCCAGCGAGTTGGCGCGGGTGGCGTGCAAAGAGGATCAGGAATTTACGATCTTGGCTCATGCAGCAGCGCCTCAGCTCCTTTGCCATGCCAGCCAGCGCCCCATCCACTTCTTCACCGTCGGGGTGAGCCGGGTCCAATTGTAGGCATCGCCACATTGGCGGATAGCCTCGGCCTGCGTCGGGTACGGATGGATGACAGAGGCCAGTTTGCCCAGGCCGACGCGGGCCGCCATAGCGGTACTGATTTCACTGATCATCTCGCCCGCGTGGCGCGCGACGATGGTCGCCCCTAGGATTTCATCTCGGCCCTTCTTGACGTGGATTTTCACGAACCCGTCTTCTTCACCATCCAGAACAGCGCGGTCCACCTGCTTGAATTCGCGCATGTATGTATCGACCTCCAGGCCGCGTTCGCGGGCGTCACGGTCGTAGAGGCCAACGTGGGCGATTTCCGGATCCGTATAAGTGCACCAGGGCATGGTCAGCGCGCTGGCTTTTTTGCGGCCTAGAAACAAGGCATTCTGAATCACGATGCGGGCGGAGAAATCGGCGAAATGGGTGAACTTCCAGGCCGGACAAACATCGCCAGCAGCATAAATCCGCGGGTTGGTGGTTTGGAGCCAGTCGTTGACCTGGATGCCTTTGCGCGGGTCATACCGGATGCCGACAATCTCCAGATTCAGCCCTTCGACATTCGGCGCACGGCCGGTCCCGGCGAGAACCTCATCCACGGCGACCGTTTCCTCCTTTCCTTGCGCTTCATAGTGAATGATTTTTTGTCCGCCATTGCGCTCGACGCATATGATCTTCGCATTCGACCGAACTGCCACGCCCTCACGGAGGAAGGCCTTCTGCACCAGCGCCGCTGCGTCCATGTCTTCGCGGTCGAGCAGGTGTCCATTTTTGTGGAGCAAAGTGACCTGGGAGCCGAGCCGCTGGAAAGCCTGTGCCAATTCGCAACCAATGGGTCCGCCTCCAATCACCGCGAAGCGGGCCGGACGCTGGGTAAGGCTGAACACCGTTTCTTTGGTCAGGTAGCCGGCCTCAGCCAATCCAGGAATAGGGGGCTGCGCGGCCCGCGCGCCGGTGGCGATGACCGCACGCTTGAAGCGCAGCGTCTTGCCCGCGACTTGAACCGTGTCCGGGCCTGCAAATTTGGCCTCGCCCAGGAACACATCCACTCCCAGCTTCGTGAAGCGCGCCGCCGAATCGTGCGGGCTGATGTCAGCGCGGAGTTTGCGCATTCGCTCCATGACGGCCGGGAAATCCACGTGCGCTGGCCCTGCCTCTCGCACCCCGAAACGGCCTGTCTCCTTCGCATCGAAAGCAGCGCGCGATGAGCGGATGATGGCCTTGGAAGGAACGCAACCCACATTGAGGCAGTCCCCGCCCAGGAGATGTTTCTCGACCAGCGCCACCTTCGCCCCTAGACCGGCTGCGCCGGCAGCCGTCACCAACCCAGCCGTCCCCGCGCCGATCACGACGAGATTGTAGAAGGGCGCGGAGTTGGGGTTCTCCCACTCAGGCGGGTGGACATTGGAAACGAGGCGCACATTGTGCGTATCCGCCGGGCTGATCAGGACATGGGAATGCGCGGTCATACCGCCTGCGGGTTGTCGCCAGTCTCGCTGCCGCTGATCTTCCTGGCGAGGGCTTTGCGCGCCAGGCGCGTGACGAACAGCGTCACCGCTACCGTGGCCAGCAGGCCAACGCCGTACAGAACCCACTCGTCAGTCGTGCGTTGTCGATGTCCGGCGCTGACGTTGACCAGCGAACCCAGATACACATACATCACCGTGCCCGGCATCATCCCAATCCAGGACGCCAGCACATAGTGACCCAACTTGACGCGTGCGAGGCCAAAAGCATAGTTGAGCAGAGTGAACGGGAAAACCGGGGAGAGGCGTGTCAGGAGGACGATTTTCCACCCCTCATCGGCCACCGCTCGGTCAATGGCAGCGAACTTCTCGTTCTTCTCGATCTTACGGGCGATAGCATCACGTGCGAGATAGCGGCCCACCAGAAAGGCAGCCGTGGCGCCTAGCGTGGCGCTAATAGATACGCAGACCGAGCCGAGCACGACTCCGAACAGCGCGCCAGCCCCGAGCGTGAGAATTGAGCCCGGGATGAACAAAACCGCGGCCACAATATAAATGCCGATGAAAATCACGGGCCCCCACGCCCCAAGCTTGCCAATCCAGTCCAACGCGGCTTTCAACAGGCCCTGGAAATGGAGGAGCTTCGCCGCCGCCACGATGGCGGCGGCAGCAAACACGTAGAGCACCCACTTCCACCGGGAACCGACGTTGGAAGAAGCGGTCTCCATCTGAGCAATGGTTTCCTGTTGGGTGCCCATGGAGTTAGTCCCTTTCGTCCCGGCCGCTTACGGCTTGTTGCCTATAATCAACCTTGCGGCCAAGGCGGTGATTATGCCGTAGGGCAGATTTACCAGCAGCAAGTAAAGCGTGAACTTCGGCCCACCCGCCTGAAGCCCGAAATACCCCGCGCCGCTCATCGGCAGGAAGATTAGAAAGAGCGCCAGCACCGGCGCCAGGAAGTAGAGGAGACCGAAGAGGTAGAGACGTATCCAGGCGGTCTTTATAAGCAATCCGAGCGGAATACCCCACAGCCCGCCCCAGAAGAGCGGCCTGTAGATATCGGGCGACTTCAAGGATACCGGGGCCTTCACCCCGAGCAACGCGCTGAGCCCCAACCGAAACAGCACGTGGCTGAAAAGTACCACAACCAGTGCTCCTATAACTCCTGAGGCGAAGCAGATTGCCACTCGCTGGACTACGGTCAAACCAGCTTCCATCACATTCAATTCTTTATCCATCATGGTGAATCCTCCGACTTTTTTTTCAGTTTGATTTGCTGATCGTGCTTGAATTTGCGACCAGACCATAGCCGTGTTCGAGAAGCGCTCGCACTATGCCCAATCCAATGTTCATCATGCCTCCTTCACTTCATCTTCAGAACAACCCGAAACCGCGCCTTGCCACTCATCATGCGCTCATAGGCTTCGTTCGCACGTTCCAGTGGAAACATCTCGTTCATTGAATGCACGCCGGCGCGAGCGCTGAAGGCGAGCGTGTCCTGCGAGTCAATTGACGTGCCGGAGTACCAGCCTTTCACCGAGCGGGAGCCCATGAGCAAAACAATTGGAGACAGTTGCATCGACTCCGCCGCGCCGATTACAATCAACGTGCCTTTGATGGCCAATCCACCCTGGACCGCGCTCATCGCGTCGCCGATGGTAACCGTCGATAGGATGACGTTCGCGCCACCGAGCTTTTGCAACTCAGCGGCTGGATCCTGCGATCGGCTGTCGATATAGATCGACGCGCCCAACTGCCGGGCAAGCGGCTCCTTGTCCTTCCCACGCGCGATCGCCACCGTCCTGAAACCCATCTTTGCGGCGTACTGCACACCGAGATGACCCAGCCCGCCGATGCCGAGCACGGCGACGAGATCGCCCGGGCGCGCGCCGGAGTTTCGCAACGCATTGAAGGTCGTAATCCCCGCGCACAAGAGCGGCGCTGCGTCGATGGGCGCCAAGTCATCTGGAAACCGCGCCACCGCGCTGATGGGCGCAATCATGTACTCGCCGTACCCGCCGTCGAAGCTGATGCCGGTAACCTGTTGTGTGACGCAGGCAAATAAATCTCCGCGACGGCAAGGATCGCAACGCCCGCAGTATCCGCCATGCCAGCCCACACCGACTCGCTGGCCGGGCGACCATCCGTTCACTCCTTCGCCGACGGCATCAATTGCCCCGGAGATTTCGTGGCCCGGAACGCGCGGATATTGAATCCCCGGCCAGAGGCCTTCCTTCACTAGTGCATCACTGTGGCAGATGCCGCATGCCTCCACCTTGATCCGAACAGTTCCCGGCGTTGGTACGGGAATCGGCCGTTCGACAATCTCAAACTCCCGCTTCGCGCCCGGAATCTGCGCAACACGCATTGTCGCCATAAATCTTCCTCTTCGGTTTTAAGTTGATTCCACGCTCACGACTTGATGAACGAGAGAAGGTCGGCGTTGATCGTGTCTGCCTGCGTGGTGGGCATGCCATGCGGAAAGCCCTTGTAGGTTTTCAGTGTGCCGTTCTTCAGCAACTTTGCCGACAGCGGTGCGGAATCGGCATACGGCACGATCTGGTCGTCCTCGCCATGCATCACCAGCACGGGCACAGTGATCTTCTTCAGGTCTTCTGTGAAGTCCGTCTGAGAGAAGGCGACGATGCCGTCATAATGCGCCTTGGCGCCGCCCATCATGCCCTGGCGCCACCAATTCCAGATCACGCCCGGCGAGGGTTTCGCACCCGGCCGGTTAAAACCGTAGAACGGTCCAGCCGGTACGTCGTAATAGAACTGGGCTCGGTTGGCGGCGAGCTGCGCCTGAAGCCCGTCAAACACCTCTTTGGGCAGCCCGCCCGGGTTGGCCGGCGTCTTCATCATCAACGGAGGCACCGCGCTGATGATCACCGCCTTGGCCACCCTGCTTGCGCCGTGTCGCGCCAGGTAGTGCACTACTTCGCCGCCGCCGGTCGAGTGGCCGACATGCACCGCTTCCTTGAGGTCGAGATGTGCGGTCAGCGCCGCCAGGTCGTCGGCGTAATGATCCATGTCATGGCCGCCACCGGTCTGGGTGGAGCGGCCATGGCCGCGCCGGTCGTGGGCTATGACGCGATAGCCGTGCTTGAGGAAGAACAGCATCTGCGTGTCCCAATCATCAGCCGACAGGGGCCAGCCGTGGCTGAACACGATGGGCTGACCGTTGCCCCAGTCTTTGAAGTAAATCTGCGTGCCGTCTTTGGTAGTGATTGTGTTCATGGTTGCTCTCTCACTGTTGAGCGGGAGCAAGAGCGGATTACGCGGCGGATTGGTTTCTGCAAACGCCGAAGCCCATAAGCGCGGCTCTTGAATGCATGTGTGTTGAAAACATGCTGAGACGCTACCACTCAGCGCGCACTTGAGAACTGGACAATGGAATGAAGGTCTTCTCCTACTAAAGAAGGACACAGCTTGGTATCGATCTTGGCTTCTACGCTGACCGAGGCGCAATCGGGCAGGTTGTCGATCATCGCTTCCGCCAAAAAACTTGGTTAGCCGCGTGCCGCCTGGGAAACGGCGATGCGCTTTCCCAGTGTTTCACTGAAAATGCGGTCGCGAAGGATGAGGACACACATACAACGGCCGCGCCGCGTTCAAGAATTTGAAGAGCGATGTCTCCAAAGAGTACGAATACACGAGCGAGCCTTTCGCCTGCGAAACCAAGGACGGAAAGACTGTCGTCACCAGCCGGCTCACGGGAAGATTTCCCGGCAGTCCCGTTGATCTTCGATTCTTATTCACACTCGAAGCCGGGAGGATTTCTTCGCCGGAAATCATACCGTGATGGATTGCGGCGAGTTATTTCAACGCAGGCGCCGATTTGATCATAGATGAAGCAGTCCTCTGCGGTTTGCCACAGCGATTGCTTCGGTGCGGCTTAGGACGTTCAGTTTTCGGAACACGGATTGGACGTGACTCTTCACGGTGACTTCCGTGATGGTCAGGTCAGCGCCAATCAACTTATTGGGTTTGCCGGCCGCGAGCAGTCTCAAGACTTCCAGTTCGCGCGGAGTCAATTCTTCCGTAGGTAGCCGTTCCGCAAGTTTCGCCGCCACGGCGGGTGGAAGGAACGTTCGGCCCGCGTGAACTTCGCGAATGCACTCAAACAGTTCTTCCCGCCTCACGTCTTTGAGGAGATACGACTTCGCGCCGGCGCGCATCCCTCGATAAATATCCTCGTCGCCATCATAAGTGGTGAGCACGATGATGCGGGCATTCGGATCGGCGGCGCGGATTTGATAGATGGCATTCACGCCGTCCAGCCCCGGCATTCGCAAATCCATCAACGTGATGTCGGGCCGATGTTTTTTCCAAAGCTCGGCTGCCTGCTGGCCGTCGCCGGATTCAGCGACCACGTCCATGTCCGCTTCCTGTTTGATGATCGCCACAAGACCGTCGCGAACAACGGTGTGATCTTCGGCGACCAGAACGCGGATTACCTTCGCTTTCCGTTCCACGGCCGCGCGCCTTTTCTGTCTGGGATTGGAAACGAGAGTAGTGTCGCCGGTTCGGAGTTTTTCACGCATGTTCACCTCGGTGGTCGGGTTTTGGTTTAATTGGATTTTTCAGAATTATTTGAATCTCCGTCCCTTGACCCGGCATGGAACGCAGGATGAACTGACCACCGATCTGGTCAACTCGTTCTTTCATTCCTACCAATCCGAAGCCTTCATGTTCCGCGTGCAGGTCGAATCCAACACCGTCGTCCACAAGATGGAATTGGATTTCATTCGGGGCAATGGTCAACGTGGCTCGGAAGGTCTTTGCTTTGGCGTGTTTGATCGTGTTCGTCAGAGATTCTTGGGCGATTCGCAACAGGCCCTCTTCCCAATCCGCAGGCATTACCGGCTCGTTTCCTTCCAAATGGAATTCCGCCTGCAAGCCGCTGCCGTTGGTCATCCGCTTGAGCAAATCATCCAAGGCCAGACACAAGGTTGTATCCTGAAGTGAGCGCGGACGCAAAGCGAGGACCGAACGTCGCGCTTCTCCCAGTCCGACCCTCGCCAAATCGCCCGCCCGCTCAACGCGGTCTGTCGCTTCGGCAAGATTGTTTTGCGCAATAGCACCTTTTGTTGCTTCCAATTGCATGATGACGCCGGTGAAGCCCTGCGCGAGCGTATCGTGAATGTCGCGGGCCATGCGATTTCGCTCTGCCGCGACGGCCGCCTGGCGGCTTTGGTCTGACAAGCGCATCAATTGAATCGCTAGCATAGCTTGGTGGGCCAGCGCCTGGGTCAACTCAATTTCGTCTTTCTGAAACGAGCGGTTTTGCGGGAAGCGGACGCCGATGATTCCGGTAACACGTCCGGCCATCAGCATTGGAACGAAGAGAACGGCCCGGACACCCAGCCCCTGAAGATGTTTCTTGAGCAGCAACAAGGCCGGATCGGAATAGCGGTCTTCCATTACCCTATGCCAGACGGCGTCGGGGTCTGACCCAACACGCGACCGTGCGCATTCCTGGTCGATATTCTCCAGCACGGCATACTGCCGCGTGCGGAACACTTCGCTCCACACCGGGTGGTTTAGGGCAAGCATCGGGATTCTTGCCGCCGGATGCACTGCATCCTTCCGCGTTTGAAATCGGCCGCTCTCGATTACCGCCACGAGTTCAAGCCAGCCGCCGTCTTCATTGCTTTCCCACGCGCTGACACTGTGTGCGCCGGTTTGCTCGACGATGGTTCGCAGCACATGCTCCAGCAATCTGTCTGGATCGGATTCCTCGGCCAGCGAGTCCAGTGTGTTGGTGAGCGCGTCCAGTTGACCGCGGGCCAAGTGTTCCGAGGCGCGGAGTGCCTCCGCCGCTCGCTTGCGTTCGGTGATGTCGCGCAGGATGACAGTGAAAATCAGTTCGCCTCCGAGATCGAGTTTGGAAATGGATGCCTCGGCAGGAAACTCGTGCCCGTCCTTGCGAATGCCGAACAGTTCACGACGTTGCCCCATAGTTCTCGAAACTTCCTGAGATCTGGCGAACGCCTCGATGTGTCCCCGGTGCGCGTGAACGAATCGCTGCGGTAGCAGCACGTCAAGCGGTTCGCCGATGACTTCGCTTTTATCATATCCAAATGCTTTCTCGGCGCCTTGATTGAACAACAGGATGCGCTGGTTGGAATCAATCGAGATAATCGCATCTTCGGCGATGGCAAGGATACCCTCGAACCGCGATTCGCTGCGACGCAGTGCCTCTTCTGCGCGCTTACGCTCGATCGCGACGGCCGCCAGGTGGGTTATTTGCTCGATGAGGTTCAGCTGCTCCAAACTGGGACTGCCCAGTTCGCGGGAATAAAGCGCGAATGTTCCCATCACCTCGTGTGTGGTGGAAAAGATGGGCGTGGACCAGCATGCCCGCAACCCATGCTCGATGGCTAGATGGCGGTAGTGGTCCCACAGCGGGTCGGTCGCAATATCGGAAACGATAACTCGTGCTCTCCTGTACGCCGCAGTTCCACAAGAACCAGAACGCGGACCAATCAGGCCGCCGTCAATCGCCTCGGTGTAGCTTTTGGGAAGGCTGGGCGCTGCGCCGTGCCGCAGACTCTTGCCATCGGGGCTTGCAAGGAGGATAGAAACCAGAACGTTGCGGGACATCTCCTCGCCAAATCGACATAGCGAATCGAGTACCGACGCGAGTGAACCACCCCTGGCAATCATCTCAAGAAGCTTTTTTTCTCCGGCGACCAAAATCTCCGCGTGTTTCCGCTTCGTCACGTCCATCACCGCCCCGACGAACTCGATTACGCCTGACTCAACTTTGGTTGCGCGAGCCGCCACATGGACATGCTTAACCACACCATCCGGCATCACCAGCCGATGCCCGAAATCCAGGTCCGTTCCGTCGCGCGTTGCGCGATCAATTACCTTTCGCACGATGGCGCGGTCCTCAGAAGGGACGCGGTCCAACATCAGATTCAAATTGGGCTTCACCGTTCGGTCGTACCCAAGGATGCAATAAGTTTCTTTTGACCAGATGATTTCGCCCGTGGAGACGTTCCAGCCGAAGCTGCCCGTCAAGCTTAATCCCTGTGCTTCCGCCAAATAGGCTTCGCTTCGTCGCAACTCCTGTTCTGTGCGCTTGCGCTCAATCGCAACGGCTGCCAGATGCGTGACCTGAGCGATAATCTTCTCATGTTGCGGAGTCGGACTGCGTGGTTTGCGCGAGAGCACGGCGAAGCTCCCCAACACTTTGCCTTCGGAAGAAAAAATGGGTGTTGACCAGCACGCCTGCAGCCCATGCGCCAGGGCCAAATCGCGATAATCGTCCCCCAGCGGGTCTGCGGCGATGTCGCAGACAATAGCCGGCTTTCTGAAGTAGGTGGCTCTCCCGCACGGACCTGTCTCCGGACCGATGGCTCTGCCGTCAAAGGCATCGGTGTAGCTGGCAGGAAGACTGGGAGCCGCGCCATGCCAAAGCCGGTCGCCATTCGGATCCAGCAAAAGAATCGAACATAGAGAACCGCTGGAAATCTCCTCCACCAGCCCGCAAATTCCATCGAGGATTGAAGGGAGCGCCCCTCCCTTGGCGACCATTTCGAGCAGCCGATTCTCTCCGGCGAGCAGCGTCTCCGCCCGTTTGCGCTCATCAATATCGGCGAGGGCTTCCTCTGCACGCTCCTGGCCTCTGCCTTCTCTTAAATCAATTAAGTCGAATGCCGTGACGACATCTGTGCGGTGCTCCAATCCGTCCTCTCTCTTGACCCGCTCCACGAATCTGCCGGCCGCGTCGTTCCAACCAAATTTGCGTGAGAACTCATTCCAAAGACGCATCTGCATCTTCGTCGGGCGCAGGCCACGCTCAAAACACCACTCGGCGACCTCATCGTCACTGCCGCCTTGCCGCACCCGCTCACACACGTCTGCAAACTCGACCCCCAGAAACCCGCACAAATGACCATCCAATCCCGCGTTCAAACCGAAATTGGGGTGATACTCTGCTGGCAACTGTCCGGCATGGTGCAGGCGAATCTTGTCAAGCATCCGCGCAAACTGATGCAGGCCGCAGAGTTTCTGATACGGGCTACGGAGACCTTCGACTTTCATGTGACAATCACCTGTTCTTTGAAACACGCCGCGATTCCGCAACGACCCGCGCTGCAACTTATGGATCTTCTGTGGATTGGCTCGTCGTACTGTGGTGGAATGTGAGCGGCAAGGTGTTGTATGCGATTGCGCGTCGGCTCTGCAGAGAAAACCGCTGCTTCATACAATGCCATTCCGGTCCTGAATCGTGAACCAGTCCGGCATCTTCGCGTTAGGGCGTTGTGGGCGAGTTTCAGTGCAGTTGTTCAGAAGCGCTCGCGGATTATTTTTGCGCGAGCCGATTTGCTGATACTTTCACTGACTGTGGCCGTTCCGACCGTCGTAAGTCGTTCTCTTGACCGCCCTTACGGATGTCGGTGAGGGTCGGAATCGGCCCGGAAACGCCGCTTTTCGAGGGCAAGAATGCCCGTTTTGATTGGCTAATCAAGCGAACTCTTCCACGGTGTCGCTCAACGGGATCTAAGTCTGTTGCTTGCGCATGCGCTTCGACGAGCCAGAGCAGCTTGTCAATGCCACGCGAAACCTCCGTGAACAAATCCGCCGTGTCAGCATCACCCGCTTTGCTTGCGGTATCAATTGTGCGTCGAGTGCTCGCGCCAAAACTTGCCAGCCCGCTGGATAACGCAGCGACGTGTTTCTGTCCGGAGGCCAGGTCCAATGGATAGCTGGAAAGCCGCGATTTCTTTGAAATGATTTAGATGATTTGAATCGTGCCCAACGCCACACCTCCCAGTTCCACTGCGCGTTCGGCCATATCGTCGGTAAGCTCTTCCAACTCCTCGGCGACTTTGTCGAACAGTTCGTGCAGTCCGACGAAGTGCGGACCTTTGACGTTCCAATGGCTTGCTTCGCTTGTAGTCCCGGGTCCAGCACATCGGCGAGTTCCTGATTAATTTTTGTCATCTCATAAACATCAGTTTCGCCGGTTTGTTCCCTCCATTGACCTTCTATCAGTGGACGTTTTCGCCGACAATACTAATGCGGAATGGAGGTCAAAAACGGCCAAGGAGAGGGCAAGAAAAGTTGAGCCTATGAATGCCCCGGGAAGCGGCCAGAGTTCAAACGGTGGCCGCAACGAGCGTGAGGCCAACGATCAACGTTGAATTTGTTGGAGGAGCCAGGCGCGGGCGAAGGCCCAGTAATTTTTGACGGTGGTAATGGAGATGCCAAGAAGTTGCGCCGTTTCCTCGTTTGTCTGACCGCCGAAATAGCGCAGTTTTACGACCTCAGCTTGAATCGGATATTCCTTGGCAAGTTCCTCCAGCGCTTCATGCACAGCCAGCAATTCGGCGTCAGCTTCCGGCGCAGCCACATTACACTCGTCCAGATCGACCCGCTGCAATTGCCCGCCATGACGGAGAGCTGACCTGCGACGCGCGCGATCGATCAAGATTCGACGCATTGCTTCAGCTGCGGCAGAAACGAAATGAGCGCGGTTCTCAAAATTCGGATGCTCCGAGCCGACGAGACGCAGCCATGTCTCATGCACGGGCGCAACTCTCCTGTCATCAGGCGGGCATCGACCTGCCGTTCACGGTCTGGACTGGATTCTTCCCACTCCGCTGATTTTCTGCTCCACCGTTTTCGGGTTGCCCCCGTAGGTGACCGACCCGGCTCCTGAGATGGATGCGTCGAGACTCTCGCTGACTGTCACATCGGCTGAGGAGGCGCCATTCAACTCTATTCTAGCAGTTTGACTTCGCAGAGACCTCGCACTGAGACTGCTGGCCCCCGAAAAGCTCACCTTCAGGTTGGTGACGGAACCATCGAGTCTGATGGAGCATGCGCCATTGCACTCGAGCTTTAGGTCCTGGGCTGACACGTTGCTCGCCGTCAGACTCACGGCGCCGTTCAATCGCACCGTCCCCAGCGAGGCGCTGGAGACATTGACCGTAATGCCTTTGGTTGGCCTGAGATTCTGCTGCTGGTCGATCTCCAGGGTATTGCCGGCCACCTTCATCGTGATGAGCGGGAGCAGGTTCTGATCGGTGGAAATGCTGAGCGCCGGCTTGCCGGGGGACCACTTGATCTTGTAAGCCCCCGAAACCTCCAGCACAGAAAACTCAGAAATCGGCGCGTTCGTGGTCACTATCACTCCGTCGCCTTTGATGCCGGGAGAACAGCCAGCGACCAGGGCGATAGCTGCGAGGAGTAGAATTCGGTTCATGATGAAGGTTGAGGCTTTCGGTCCGATGAACAGCCCCTGACGGCCCAGGCTGAGCGACGGAGGTCACGAGGCGCGGCGATTGCAACCGCGACGGCCCGCCGCCGCTGCAGTGCTTGGTTAGACAGGGTAATGTACACTACAGTGCCGACTGTGCATCACATCAACTTCGTTCTTGTTTTCGATTTTCGAATGTCAACCTTAGTCCGCCATACAACGAGGCTGAGAAAGGAAACCAGGAGCGGTGGAAAGATCCACAAAAGGAACCACGGTGCCAGTAACGTTTCTTGGCCTTTTGGGATTCGACCTAACTGTACCAGAATCCAGCGGGACAGCGACGACATTAAGAGGCATAACGTTATCGACAGGACGAACGAGGCGATAGCACCCTAGAAAAGCCGGTGCCACCAGAAGCCAGCCCTTGCGGAAGACCCCATTTCATCCCATTCCGCGTTTTCAGTTTCGATGGATTGACTGCGGTTCGGACAGGTAATGTGCCGGAGTCCCAAACCATTCCGAGAGGAAAGGATCGTGCGCTCAAGGACATGTGAGTAGGCCGGGCACTCGTAGCTTTTGAGATATGTAAGCCGGATATGGGAGCATGCTTGAGCCGCCTGCTGACCCTAACTGAGCCGCAATTCTGCGGACTTATTGTTCACTGGGATCGTGTATTTCAGCCGTGGATGGTTGTCGAGCAGAGAGTTGAGTGAATCCAAAAAACAAGCCTCGTTGAAAGCGTGGGTGGTAGATCGTAGCACCGCCCCCCGAATTCCCCCTACCCCAGGCCCCGTGGAGACTGTCCGCGCAAAAAATAGGGAGCCCTCA